>ENA-ORDA01000807-ORDA01000807.1-marine-metagenome-genome-assembly--contig:-NODE-807-length-29382-cov-8.332196_pt1 | contig 29382 bp, 24 predicted proteins | sample MGYA00237778_ERZ508506 | MGnify/ENA primary metagenome ERZ508506 (study PRJEB26177, sample SAMN06267891) | marine metagenome | isolation source: Monterey Bay, California, USA | place: Pacific... | reverse complement strand
CATAACTCTCATAACTAACTACCAGTGTGGCAGGAAGTGCGGCTACATTTAGCACAAAATTTCCATCAATATCAGCTACAGTTCCATTGCTCGTGTCTTTTTCTATGACATTTGCAAAAGAAATAGCTTCACCATCAGTAGTTTTTACTGAACCCGTAATTGTGGTTTGAGCAAACACAAAACAGGGTAAAAGCAGTAATAATACTGCCCAATAAGTAGTAAGGTTTTTTTGTTTCATAATTATTATTTGTTTAGATTTTATACTAATGTAGTTAAGTTTTATTAAAAAATTAACAAAATATTTAGAAATAATGTAAAATTTACACTTTAATTTTTAATTATTTCTTTCTGTTGTTTTTAGCATTGCTATAAATACCTTAAAAAGAAGGTCGTTATCATAGAACTTATTAAATTTGCATACTTCTTTTAAGGAAGACAAAACATACACATACCCATGTACAGAACACATACTAACGGTCAACTAAGGGCCGAACACATAGGACAGGAAGTAACCCTTGCAGGATGGGTACAAAAAACTCGTGACAAAGGATTTATGGTTTGGGTAGATCTTCGTGATCGCTATGGTGTAACCCAACTTATCTTTGATGCCCAGCGCACACAAAAAACCATGATACAGCAAGCACAAAAACTTGGGCGTGAGTTTGTTGTTCAAATCTCAGGAACTGTAATAGAACGTGAGTCTAAAAACCCCAACATGCCAACAGGGGATATAGAAATATTAGTTTCAAAAGTGACAATCCTTAACGCCTCACTTACACCGCCTTTTACTATTGAAGACACAACAGACGGTGGAGAAGACCTGCGTATGAAATATCGCTATCTGGATATAAGAAGAAATCCAGTGCGTGAAAATCTTATCTTTAGGCACAAAGTATCTATGGCAGTGCGCAACTACTTATCTGGACAAGGATTTGTAGATGTAGAAACCCCGTATTTAATTAAATCTACTCCAGAGGGTGCTCGTGATTTTGTAGTACCAAGTAGAATGAATCAAGGACAATTTTACGCACTCCCTCAATCACCCCAGACATTCAAGCAACTGCTTATGGTGGGAGGCTTAGATAAATACTTCCAGATTGTAAAATGCTTTAGAGATGAAGATTTACGTGCAGACAGACAGCCAGAGTTCACACAAATAGATTGTGAGATGGCTTTTGTAGAACAAGAAGACATTCTTAACACCTTTGAAGGATTAACTCGCCATTTATTAAAAGAAATTAACGGAGTAAGTATTGGGGCATTTCCTAGAATGCAGTACGATGATGCGATGCGTTTGTATGGAAATGACAAACCAGACATTCGTTTTGCGATGGAGTTTGGAGAGTTAAACCAAGTTACAAAACACAAAGAATTTAACATCTTTAACACTGCAGAATTAGTGGTTGGTATTGCCGTACCGGGAGCAAATAACTTTACAAGAAAAGAAATAGACAAATTAATAGACTGGGTAAGACGTCCTCAAATAGGAGCTCTTGGCATGGTATATTGCCGTTGTAATGATGATGGTAGTTATAAATCTTCCGTAGATAAGTTTTATGACCAAGAAGATCTTGCCAAATGGGCAGAAACCACTGGCGCAAAACCTGGAGATTTAATTTGTGTGCTCTCTGGTCAAACCAATAAAGTACGTGCACAATTAAGTGCACTGCGTATGGAACTGGCAGAAAGATTAGGCCTTAGAAAGCCAGATGAGTTTGCACCCTTGTGGGTTGTTGATTTTCCGCTGTTAGAACTAGATGAAGAAACAGGAAACTATCATGCCATGCACCATCCTTTTACATCTCCAAAACCTGGACAGATGGAGCTTCTAGAAACAAGCCCTGGAGAGGTGAAGGCAAATGCCTATGACTTAGTATTAAACGGAAATGAAATTGGTGGAGGTTCTATACGTATTCATGACAAGCAAACCCAAGCCACTATGTTAAAACATCTAGGCTTTAGTGAGCAAGAGGCCAAAGCACAGTTTGGATTTTTAATGGACGCCTTTGAGTATGGTGCACCACCTCATGGAGGTATTGCTTTTGGTCTAGATAGGCTAGTTGCAATTCTTGGAGGACAAGAAACCATACGTGATTTTATAGCATTCCCAAAAAACAATAGCGGTCGTGATGTCATGATTGATGCCCCTGCCCCACTAGATGATACTCAACTCACAGAGCTACACCTAAAACTAGACATTCAAGAATAAAAATACATGCGTATACTTTTATACATATTCTTTATTGCAGCAGTTATTTTGGCAAGCTATGGCTTTTATATTGGTGAAGAAGATCTTGCTATATCACAACTATGTATAGGTTTGGGCGTTACAACCTTATTCTTTATATGGATGCCTACTTTTGTGTATTACCGCTGGAAAGGAAAGGATGTAACCCAGTATATGCTCAATCAAGAAAACATCTTGAAAATGCGTAAATACACCAATAACAATAAGTTATAATATCAAAAAACCGTATACAGACTACTTTTGATATTTATTTTTCCATACATTTGTTATATTATTAATGTATTATAATTAGAAAATGGAAGGAACAGTAAAATTTTTTAACGAATCTAAAGGGTTTGGTTTTATTACAAATGATGAAACTGGACAAGAAATTTTTGTACACGTAACAGGAGTTAACGGGCCATCTCTTAACGAAGGTGATAAAGTAACATATGTTGAAGAAGAAGGAAGAAAAGGAACTGTAGCTGCGCAAGTAACAGTTATATAACTTTTTTAAGCAAAAGAAAACCCGCTTTTATAAAAGCGGGTTTTCTTGTTTTACTATTTTAGTTAAGGTTTCTTTTCTCAATAAAAAACTGCTGCAATAAGCTGGCAGCTTCTTTGGCAAGAACGCCACCACTTATCTTTGTTTTAGGATGCAAAGTAGTTTTCATTGCAATACATCCTCTTTGGGAATCAGGGGCGCCATACACTATAGTAGGTATTTGACTCCAAAATAAAGCTCCTGCACACATTTGGCAGGGCTCTATGGTTACATATAGCGTACATTTATGTAAATACTTCCCGCCCAAAAAATTAGCTGCCGCTGTAATGGCTTGCATTTCTGCGTGTGCTGTAACATCGTTAAGGGTTTGGGTAAGATTATGTGCCCTTGCTATGATTTGATTATCTGCAACAATAACAGCACCAATAGGAATTTCTGATTTATCATAGGCGGCTTGCGCCTCTTGCAGGGCCCGTTTCATAAAATAAATATCGTCGTGAGGTGTTATCAAAATAGGTTTTATTAGCCTTAAAAATAATGGTTATTGAGTTAATACACTAAAAAAATAATGCTACACATTATTTTACATGCACTACAAAAACTAACCACGCACGATGTATTAATTCTAGTATCTTTGTGTTGTGTCACAAAACCTATTAGAGACCATATCATTTCCCAAAGATCTTAGATTACTTTCTAAAGATCAATTACCACAATTGGCCCAAGAGCTAAGAGATTTTATTATTGGTGTTGTCGCTGTAAAAGAAGGACACCTAGGAGCCTCACTAGGAGTTATTGAGCTAACAATTGCGCTGCACTACTGTTTTAATACACCAGATGATAAATTGGTATGGGATGTTGGCCATCAAGCCTATGGCCATAAAATACTCACTGGAAGAAAAGAAGTTTTTCATACCAACAGAACATTAGACGGCATTAGCGGGTTTCCAAAAATAGAAGAAAGCGTTTATGACTGTTTTGGAACAGGACACAGTAGCACCGCTATCTCTGCTAGTCTAGGAATGGCCATTGCTGCTGGTTTAAAAAACAATAAAACCAGACAACACATAGCTGTGGTGGGAGATGCGTCTATAGCCAGCGGAATGGCTTTTGAAGCCCTCAACCATGCGGGAGTTACAGATACAAACATTCTAGTTATTTTAAATGATAATGCTATTGGTATAGACCCTAGTGTGGGTGCTTTAAAACAATATTTCACTAAAGTAACTCTAGACGGTGCCCCAGATACAGATAATATATTTGAAGCATTAAATTTTGATTACACAGGGGCTATAGATGGACATAATATTGCTGAATTAATAACTGTTTTTGAAAAGCTTCTACAAAAAAAGGGCCCTAAGATACTGCATGTTATCACAAAAAAAGGGAAAGGACTTAAACAGGCAGAAGAAGACCAAGTGACCTACCATGCCCCTGGAAAGTTTAATCCCGCAACTGGAGATCGAGAAAAAAGCAATACAGCAGGACTGGCTCCAAAATTTCAAGATGTTTTTGGACACACACTTGTGGAGCTAGCCAAAGAAAATAATGACATTATAGGTATTACTCCTGCCATGCCAACGGGAAGCTCTCTTAAATATATGATGGATGCCTTTCCTGAACGTGCTTTTGATGTTGGCATTGCAGAACAGCATGCCGTTACTTTATCTGCAGGGCTTGCCAGCCAAGGATTACATGTGTTTTGTAATGTCTATTCAACATTTTTACAACGAGCCTATGACCAGGTTATACATGATGTGTGCCTACAAAAACTACCTGTTATATTTTGCTTAGACCGAGCTGGCATCGTTGGGGAGGATGGTGCAACCCATCATGGTATTTTTGACATGGCATTTTTAAGATGTATTCCAAATATTATCATTGCTGCACCCAGCAATGCTATTGCACTTCGTAACATTTTATACACCGCACAACTGGGTCTAGACTTTCCAATAGCCATAAGGTACCCAAGAGGGCGCGGCAATATATTAGACTGGAAACAGCCCTTTGAAAAAACAACTATTGGCAAGGCAGAAGAACTAAAAAAAGGTACTACCATTGCTCTTTTGTGCATTGGCAGTATGGTGCAAAATGCACGAGAGGCTCTTGGTTTGCTTGACTTAGAGGCGCAAAAAAATCAAGTAGGAATATATGATATGTGTTTTGTAAAACCGCTGGATATAAAATTACTTGCTGAAATTTTTGAACACTACACAACTATAATAACTCTAGAAGATGGCGTTATAAGTGGCGGGTTTGGGAGCGCTGTTTTAGAGTATAAAGCTTCTACCAAATACACTAATAAAGTGGAGCTACTTGGTGTTAAGGATGAATTCCCAGAACATGCAAGGATAAGTCAGTTACAAGATTTACAGGGTATATCCCCAGAAAAAATAAAACAAAGGTTACTTACCTATTGCACATAAAAAAAAGAGGCCCTTGATAAAAAGGCCTCTTTTTTTATATGTGTACTAGCTTACTCTATAATCAGTTTGGTTGTTTTTGTAAAACCTTCCTGTGCTGTAACTTGAACTAGATATACTCCAGATGTAACTTGACTTACATCCAAACTAGTTGTGGTGTCAAGTGAAATTTCTTTAGTGATTATCAATCTACCGTTTATATCAAAAATAGATACGTTTGCATTTCCAGATGCCTGAGTAACACTAATATTTACAGTTTGGTTTGCAGGGTTTGGGTATAAAATAATACCACTATCTAGAAGGGCTCTATCTGTAGAGGCTAAAAGGCAATTTGGTGTTTGTGGAACATCAAAGGCCTCTGTTTGGTCATTTAGGCTATTAGCGCTTCCTTGTGAGGCAGACAAACCTAATCCTCTTCGAGCAAATGCCTCCCAGATTAAACATTGATTTGCACCACCGTTTGCCAGCATATCTGCCTCTAGTATAGCATCTCTACCAGATTCAAAACCTGGGTTACAAGGCTGTAGTTTAAGACCATCTAAAACCAGTTGCATAGCAATGTTATTCCCCCCTGTACCATTGTATAAATCTGGATCAAAACCATATTGGTTTATTAAATCCCAGGTCATTTCCCATAACATGGTTGCCCAAACAAAACCAACACCATGAGGAACAGAAACATTCCCATCTGTATCTTGGTAGGTGTAATTATTGATAGAAAAATCTGTGCTGTAAGGAGCCTCTCTAATACCACCCCCGTCTGTAGCCTGACCGGTTGCATAAGTTCCAATACCACGAATATCCTGTGGTTGATCTCCCGGCTGTAGTGTAAGCATTAGGCCAAACCAATCACTCCAGCCCTCGCCCATTTGCTCATCGTTTTGCAAACAGCCTGAATTAAATCTCCCACCGGTAAGCCTGGTGGAAATTCCATGACCGTATTCATGAGCTATAATTCCATTATCTACATCACCATCTAGCTGGTAGGCGGTATTATTTAATAAAGAACCTTCAATCTGCTCTCCAGCAAGCAACGCTGCAATGATAGCATCTCCGTCTGCCTGTGAAATCATAATAGCTGTTATAGTAACTTGGTCTCCTACTTCTCCTGGAGCCATAGTTATTGGTGCTCCTGGCACATTGTTAATTATAATAACAGCAATAGCTCCCTGGTTTTGCGCAGCCAATATCTTAAATCCAAATTGACACTCTCCTCTTCTTATTACCGCAATACTCCCGTTTATATCTGCTCCATTTAACAGGTCATCACAAGCATCATAAGGGTCTTCAGAGGCTCCTTGGTCATCATCTAAGGTTAAAGCCAATTGTCCTACAATAGGAGTGTCTTCTGGAAGTGGAGCTCCAAAATCGGCAGCAACACCAAGGTAATCACCTGCAAGAGAACCGTCAATAGTTAATGCATTACCCGCTGGTGCATTCCATAAATACATCTGCATTCTTGGATTATTACCATCTGGTGGTGAAGAAAAATTTGCATTGTTAGTACCGCCACCATCTTGAGCTTGAGCATCTACAAAGTCTCCGCTGGTACCGCCATTTCCGTAGTTGTTATCTTGAAAATTACCACTAGCTTCATCAAAACCATATTGGTAATACACATCATGCATGATGTTGTTCCAATAAAATAAATTTGTGGTTGCTGCTGGTAACATTTCTGCAGGAGCTGCATTGAAATTAAAAGGAAAATCAAAGGTCAATGAAGCGCCTCCATCTGGAGAAAAGCCTCCAGAGTTGTTGTTATCTATATCATCTCTAGCTATTACATTATTACCTCTTGTAATAGTATATTCTGGTCCTGGAGCGCCATTGGTATCATGCCATCCAAAAGGAGAAGCATCTTGGTTTGCAGGGTCAAGTACTAACTCATCACTACCGTGGTTAGGGCTTTCAAAAGGTACAGGAAATACTCTGTAGCTTACCCCGCCTTGTGCATTGAATGAGACTGTGTTTTCTGGTTTATGTAAAAAGCTACTGCTGGTATTGGTATTTGGAAGATGATTGTGAGTTGGCTTACCAAAATCACAACTAGTTACCCAGTCATTACTGGAGAGTAAAGCGCCTGTAATGGCGTCTATTCTCATAGAGTAATAATGAGAAGCGTCTAGTAAATAGATACTGATATCCCAGGCAAGGTTGAGGGTACCGTCCTGTATTGGTTGAAATACCAGTGAAACAGGTATGTTATTTAAAGAGATTGATCCGGTATTAAAAACAAAACTATTGGGCGCTGTGGTCTCTAGAATTTCTAGTGCTGTTGGAGCGCTTATTCCAATAGCTGTAGCTGCTTTAACAATTGCGTTTTGAGCAGAGATTACTGGAGTTGTGGTATTAATTTTCTGTGCTGTGTTTGGTATAAAACCCATTTTTGAAGACACAACAACACCATTTTTAAGTCCAAAAACCGAAGTTGAGTTAAAGACCTCGATACCAGATATACGCTGAGAGACGTACACATTATCTATTCTCATACTCTTTGAGTATGTTGAAGATGCTACCTTAAAATCACTAACATCTTCTTGAGAGAGACCCATTTGGGCTCTATTGGTGTTAAAATGGTTTTCTAGGATGGCTTGATTGTCTTGAGCATTACTAAACCCAATGGTAAATAACAAAAATAAGAATGCGTACTTTTTCATAATAGGATGCTAATTTTATTTTCAAAGCTACGCACACAACTCGAACAAAAAAGAGGAATTAACATTTTTAACAGATTTAACAGAAAAAAACTCCTTATATTTTTCCGTTTATTTTTTTAAATATTTGTAATGCATTACCATCTGTTAATCTTGAAACCAAACTACAACATGCCATTACATATTGATAGACAGATTGCGGCTGTTTAATAGAGGCGTCAAAGTGGGTCAAAATAAGCGCATCATAGTGGCGCAACTCTCCACTGGTGTGATAGTTTTCTACGGCAGTGGTAAAGGTGTCCAGCAGCTCAGATAGTATTTTATAGCCGGCTATTTCTTTTTCAATAACCTCTTGGCTTTGATACACATTGGTTACCGAAATTTTAATAATGTCATTTATTTGTGCCTTATATTTACTGTTGTCTAGGAGAGATCCTGAGAAGGTTCCTGCCAATATAGCCTCTTCATTTGCCAAAAATAGTTGTGCAGCCTCTTGTATAAGAACCCCAATGGCCATAGACCTTAGGTAGGTTAACCTATCTTTACTGTCGCTTAATTTGTGGTACTTTGTTGTGTCTATGGTATGCTTAACCAGTGCAATAAGATATTCTAGGGCAAACTCTTCTTCTATAAGTCCTAGATTGATACCGTCTTCAAAATCGATAATTGTGTAACAAATATCATCTGCCGCTTCTACCAAATATGCCAAGGGGTGACGGTTGTAACTTAGATCTTCTTTTTCTCCACGTTTGGTAAGACCTATCTCTTGAGCGACCTGCTCAAAGAAAGAAACTTCTGACTGAAATACCCCAAACTTTTTGTCTGCAATGTGCGAAGTCGGTTTTTTAGGTAAGGATTCTTTAGGGTACTTCATAAAGGCCCCCAGTGTGGCATAAGTAAGGCGCAAGCCGCCATCTAATCCGTTTTTGGACTGGGTTACTATTTTAAAACCATTGGCATTGCCTTCAAAATCTACAAGATCTTGGTACTCTTTATCGCTAAGCAATGCTTTAAAGCGTTTTCCTCTTCCGTTGGAGAAATAATCTCCAATGGCCTTCTCACCGCTATGTCCAAAAGGAGGGTTTCCTATATCATGGGCCAAAGAGGCAGCCGCCACAATAGCACCAAAATCATTAAAATGATAGCCGTGTATAGATTCTAACTGCGGGTGTTTTTCAAGTATTGCCTTACCTACGGTGCGTCCTAAAGACCTACCTACTACAGAAACCTCAAGGCTATGGGTTAATCTAGTGTGCACAAAAGAGGTTTGCGACAGGGGTATTACCTGGGTTTTATCTTGCAGGCTTCTGAAGGCTTGCGAGAAAATAATACGGTCATAGTCTACCTCAAAACCCAGACGAGTTGGGTCTTCTTCTATACGTAGTCTTTTGTTTGTTACCCCTTGTTTTTTAAGGGATAGTAGTTGTTCCCATTGCATCATAACTCACTAAATTTTGGTGATAGCAATATACTCATTTTACAAAACCAAAACCCATAACCATAACGTAGAGTTCTTAACATTATAATAACCAATAGGTCATAGAAGCATAATATTTCGGTAACACCAACTTTACGATAGCCCCGCATCTTTGTACCGAAATCAAAAACAACTAATGAAACAATTTAACACACTATTTATAAGTTTACTCACCTGCATGACTTTTGCTCAAACAGGTTCCATAAAAGGGACCTTGACAGATAAACAAATGAACAATGAGCCCCTGCCTTTTGCCAACGTGCTCATAAAAGACTCCAGCAAAGGAACCACTTCAGATTTTGATGGGCTATACACCATAGATGATCTTGCCCCTGGAACCTATGTTGTAGAATTTAGTTTTGTTGGGTATCAAACCATAGAAAAAACTATTGTCATTAGTGTTAATCAAATTGTTACTCTAGATCTTAGCCTAAGCCCTAGTGCTGCAACTCTTGATGAGGTTGTTATAAAGACAAGCCTGAGAAGGGATACAGAAACTGTTTTGCTATTAGAACAAAAAAAGGCCACTACAATAAAAGAAAGTATTGGATCGGTGGAGTTGGCAAAATTAGGAATCTCTAATGCGGCTTCAGCTACCACAAAAATTTCTGGAATTTCAAAATCTGAAGGTAATGGTGAAGTTTTTGTGAGAGGACTTGGAGATCGGTATTTATATACCACTTTAAATGGATTACCAATTCCATCAGATGATATTGAAAAAAAGAATATAAATCTTAGCCTTTTCACCACAAGACTCATAGAGAGTATTGATGTGAGCAAAACAAGCTCTTCCCGCTTGTCTGCAGATCAGGCATCTGGAAATGTAAATATTAGTACAAAAGAGCTTATTGGCAATAAATTACTGTCTGGCAGCACCTCTAGTTCCGTAAATTCTAATGTTATAAGCAATGGCGTGTTTAGTAATTTTAAAGTAACCCCAAATAACGAACACATCACTGTTGGTTTTTATTCAACAAACCTAAGCACAAGAGAAGCCCTAACCAATGAATCTTGGACCCCTGGAACAATAAGCGCCCCAATTAACACCTCATTTTCTGTAAGTGCAGGTGCTAAAATTGGTGAAAAAGTAAAGGTACTGGCAAGCCTAGGTCAATCTTCCAATTTTGAATATCGTGAAGGGGTTTTTAGAGAATTTAGAGGAAACTTTATCGATGACACGATTCCAGATGCCACACGGTGGAGAAAAACAGTTGCAACCTCAGGGCTTGTAACAGGAAAATACCGCGCCAATGACGGTAATACATTTGAAATAACGTCTTTATTTATAAACAAAATACAAGATGAGGTATTTGAGGGTGGGCGTGCAGGAACCGCTACAATTTTTGAAGAAACCAATGTTGGAGAAGCATTTCAGTTTATAAGAGATCAAAATACTAAAAAGACACTTGCCTCTATTACACAGCTTAGGGGAAAGAATACTCTTGGCCAGAAAAACACATTAGACTGGGCCCTAGGGTATAACTACCTAGGGGCCGATGAGCCAAACAGAATTAGAAATGAGGTGAATTTTAATTTTGCTGAAGACCCAACACTGGTACAGCTAGGAAGAAACGGAGGGTTTCAACAACGTAAAACAATTCAAAAAATTCAAGATATAGAATACAACGGGCGCATAAACAACGAGCTTGTTATAAAAAATACTGACCATACTAGTTTTAAAGTTAATTTTGGCGGTACTTACAGAAACAAGGAACGTAATTTTGATTCTCAATTCTTCGGTATTCAAGAAACAGCTCTTAATGCAATTAACCCAACTTCTATTGATGCACTTTCAGAAATCTTTACCCAACAAAACATTACAAATGGGTTGTTGAAAATAAACACCCTTCCTGCAGATCGTTACAGAGGGAACTTGGAGTCTTTAGGAACCTATATTGAGGCAACTGGTGTTATTGGAAAGTTTACCTTACAGGGTGGGCTAAGGTATCAGAACGATCAAATTAATGTGAAATTTGATGTAGGTAACATACCTGGAAGGCTTGGAAAGGTTATAAAAAACTATGAAAAATTGTACCCTTCTTTGAATCTTAAATATGCCGCTACAGAAAAGATAAATCTTCGCTTTGCTAATAGTTATTCTACAACACTACCTGAATTTAAAGAAATTGCCCCTTTCGAATATGTATCTGCAGTTGGTCAAGTAACTAGAGGAAACAAAGATATCGAGGCCTCTTTAAACACAAATTACGATTTAAAATTTGAGTATTTCCCATCAAAAGGACAACTTATATCATTTACTAGTTTCTATAAAAAAATTAAAGACCCTATAAACAAAGTACAAGATAGAGGGGCTTCTGGAGCATTTTCATATTTCAACACCTCAGAGAAGGCAACTGTCTATGGAATTGAAATTGAAGGGCGCTTGGAGTTAATTGATGGTACAAAAAACAATACAGCAAACCTAGATGTAAATATAAACGCCTCAAGAATGTGGCACAAACAAGACCTTAAAGAAATTGTAGATGAAAACGGAGATTTTATAAACACCTACAGATACAAAGGAATAACTCAAGAGGGATTACAAGGAGCCTCAGACTGGATTGTAAATAGTTCTTTAAGCTATGACAGTAACACAAGAAAGCCATTAATAGCAACTATAACTGCAAACTATGCGTCAGATAAAATATTTGCTTTAGGAAACGCAACCATTAGAGACTCTGGAGAGACTAACTACAATGACGCTATCATAGAAAATGGTTTAGTTACCCTAAACTTTACTGCTACAAAAACCATTACAGAAAAACTAGTTATGGGTCTTGTTGCAAGAAATATGTTAAATCCTGAAATAAAAAGAACACAATTGGTTAGAAATCCTACCACGCAAATTCAAACAAATGAAACGATCCTTTCTTATACAAAAGGAAGTCAAGTCGGACTAAATCTCAAATACACTTTTTAAATTAAATCTTAACCTTAAACTAAACACAAAATGAAACACTTAAAAAATGCAACAGTACTCATTGCAATAACAACAGTAATGTTCTTTTCCTCTTGTGGAAACGATGATGATTTCGACACAAATCAAGACATCGATCCAGTAAACTTTGAATTAAATGGAACTCAAGAGGGTGACCGAATTCTAGACCCTAGCCAAGGGTATACTCTTACAGGCTCTTATATTGTAAAATCTGGGGCAACATTAACGATTCCTGCTGGAACACAAATTATCTCACAAGTAGCTAGCAACAATTATATAGCAATTGAAAAAGGTGCTGAAATAGACATACAGGGTACCGCAAGTTTGCCTGTTGTAATGAAAAGTAGTGCTGGCAACCAAGGAGACTGGGGAGGACTTGTTCTTCTTGGAGATGCGGTTACTACCGAAGGTGTTGACGCAACGGCAGAAGTTGGTGGATTTATTTATGGAGGAACCAACGCCTCTGATAGTTCTGGAAACATAAGCTTTCTTGTTATTAAAAATGCCGGTGCGCAAATTAACGCAGACTCTCAATACAATGGCCTTACGCTATACGCTGTTGGAAGTGGCACAAGTATTAACAACCTAGCATTAGTAGATGGCGCAGATGATGGTGTTGAGTTTTTTGGAGGAAGCGTGTCAATCACCAATCTATATGCAGAAAACAACCAAGATGACTCTGTAGACTGGACAGAGGGCTGGAATGGAACATTAACAAATACCTATGTTGTTCATAACAACGAAGGGTTCTCTACTGCAATTGAGGCAGATGGTGATAACAACAATCCAACAATCACGAATTTTACAGCCGTATCTACTTTTGGTGGAACAGCATTACAATTCAAGAAAATGTCTGGGGCAACAATGACAAATGTATTTTTAGCTGGATATGACACCAATGTAGACATGAAAGACGAGGGTCCAATTGAAAATATTATTGTTGACGGGGAAGCAATGACAGACGTTGCAAACAATGTATTTAACGGCACTGCTGTAGATATTTCTAATTGGGGTTGGATACAGCAATAATTTGGTAATACTAGCTTTAAACAAAAGGTACATTGTAATACGCTATTTGTACAAGCGTGAGAAAATCCTTTAGTTTTTGTCGACTAGATTTTTACGTTTGGGCCATCTTTACAGATGGCCTTTTTTTATTAAAAATAACACATAAAAACAACATAAACTTAAACTTCTGTTAACATTGGAAACCTAATTATTTTGGACTTTTGCCTTCGACAAAAACTAAAATAGATTTTCAAAATGAAATTACGTAACCTACTTATTGTGGTTGTATGTTTTGCATACACTATCTCAAATGCACAAACCATTACCGATACAAAATTTGGTAAAGGGCTTATAAACTTTGTTGCCAAAGACAGTTCTTTTAGTGTAAAATTTGCACCTCGTATCCAGGCTAGATTTAACTCTCAGTGGGATTATAATGGAGAAACCTACGGTGATGCAACTCAAAACTTTTTACTTAGAAGAGCCCGTTTAAAATTTAGCGGGTTTGCCTACAGCCCAAAACTTAAATATAAGGTTGAGCTTGGCCTTTCTAACAGAGATGTATCTGGAGCGAGCGAATTTAATCGCAACACACCGCGTATCATACTAGATGCCGTTGTAATGTGGAATTTCTTCCAAAATTTTGAACTTTGGGCAGGACAAACCAAATTACCAGGAAACGTAGAGCGTGTTGTATCTTCTGCAAACTTGCAGCTTATAAACCGATCATTACTTAATAGTAATTTTAATATTGACCGTGATGTGGGGCTACAACTAAGACACCACGCAACACTCTTTGGAGACTTTATGATTCGTGAGAAAATTGCTGTTTCCCAAGGTGAAGGAAGAAACATCACCGAAGGAAATGAAGGCGGCTTGCAATACACTGGGCGTTTGGAGTTTTTACCTTTTGGGAAATTTGCATCAAAAGGAGATTATTCTCAGGGAGATTTAAAGCGTGAAAAAGCACCTAAACTTATGGTAGGGCTTACCTATGATTATAATAAAGATGCTGTAAAAACAAGAAGCAACATGGGTAGCTACATGTTTTTAAACGACGGCTCATTATACCAAACAGACATTACTACATTTTTTGCAGATGCCATGTTTAAATACAAAGGGTTTGCTTTTATGGGTGAATATGCAATGCGTGATGCAGATGCTCCTGTTGCCATAAATACAGATGGCACACAAACTGGAGATATTGTTAGGGTTGGAAACGCCATGAACATGCAACTAAGCTATTTATTAAAAAACAATGTAGAGATAACAGGAAGATACACCACCTTAGAATTTGAAGATATTACCTCTAGAGATCCTCAAGACCAATACACTCTTGGAGTTTCTAAATATGTGGTAGGACACAAATTAAAAGTACAAGCAGATGTTAGCTACGGTACCAAAAATGGTGACCAAGATAACATCATGGTAAGAACAGGTTTCGATTTACATTTTTAATAACAATTTGGTAACAAATGAGTCCTGCAAATTGGAGACATTTGTATTATAATAATACACTATAAGTTATGGATAATATTTATTTATTAATGCTAGTAGCCCTTACAATTCTTGCAGTAGCAGATATTGTAGTAGGAGTTAGTAATGATGCTATTAACTTTTTGAATTCAGCCATTGGTTCAAAGGCAATTTCACTTAAAACAATCATGATAGTTGCCAGTCTGGGTATCTTTATTGGTGCTGTATACTCTAGTGGTATGATGGAGGTGGCTCGTAAAGGAATTTTTGTTCCAGCGATGTTTACCTTCGATGAGATCATGATGATTTTCATGGCCGTTATGATTACAGATATCTTACTTCTAGATTTCTTTAACACCCTAGGGCTGCCTACATCTACAACAGTTTCTATTGTATTTAATCTTCTTGGTGCTGCTATAGTGGTATCCTTAATTAAAATAAGCGGAACAGAGGGAGCTACCATAGCAGATCTTGGAAATTACATCAACAAAGAAAAAGCGCTCACAATTATCAGTGGTATTTTACTTTCTGTAGTGATTGCCTTTAGTGTTGGAGCTGTTGTGCAATGGATATCTCGTAGAATATTTTCGTTCCATTACGAGAAAAAAATAAAAAACTTCGGAGCTATTTTTGGAGGTCTTGCACTGGCTGCTATCATGTATTTTATCTTCATGAAGGGGCTTAAGGGAAGTCCATTCTACAAAGATTTGAAAGGATTTCTTGAAGGAAACGAAATTTTAGTAATGGTGGTTAGTTTTCTGTTTTTTACTTTGTTTTCTTACGCGTTCCAGAAAATAACAAAAAAGAGTATCCTACTTGTAGTTATTGCTGTAGGAACTTTTGGTCTTGCACTAGCCTTTTCTGGTAATGACTTGGTAAACTTTATTGGAGTTCCTATGGCGGCATTTCACTCATACGAGGCTTGGTCTGTATCTGGTATTGCGGCCACAGAGTTTACCATGGAGGTGTTAGATAAAAAAATGCCTGCAGAGCCTTTCTTGTTATTTATAGCTGGAGGTATCATGGTTGCAACGCTTTGGTTTTCTAAAAAAGCAAAAACAGTCGCAGAGACAGAACTAAGCTTATCTCGCCAAAATGATACTCATGAGAAATTTCAGCCAAACATGCTCTCAAGAGGTATCGTTAGAGGGAGTTCTTGGTTATCAAACAGCATTAGTGGTTTGCTTCCAAAGACTACCCAAGAAAAAATAAACGCAAGTTTCACCAAGCCAGACACTAAGCTTCTTACCAAAGACCAGAGTATTGATGCTCCTGCCTTTGATATGATTAGAGCCTCAGTAAATTTAATGGTAGCAGGTGTACTTATATCTATTGCAACGTCTATGAAATTGCCGCTATCTACCACCTACGTGACCTTTATGGTAGCTATGGGTACCTCACTTGCCGATAGAGCTTGGGGAAGAGAAAGTGCTGTATACCGTGTGGCTGGAGTGTTAAATGTTATTGGAGGATGGTTTTTTACGGCATTTGGAGCGCTAGTAGCTGCAGGTACTGTGGTGTATTTAATTAGTTGGAATAAAACGGTTATGATTCCTATATTACTACTAATTACAGTGTTGTTACTTGTGAGAAACTACTTATCACACAAGAAAAAAAGCAACACAACTGTAGATCCAAAAACGCTTAAAAAATCTGAGAGTAGTACGGTTCAAGGAATTATTTCAGAGAGTGCAGACAATATCTCAAGTGTAGTTTCTAGAACAAATAAAATCTACACAGATGTCTTAAAAGGATTGGCCAAAGAAGATGTTAAAGCTCTAAAGAAAAGTAAAAAAGGAGTAGACAAACTTGACCAAGAAGTAGAAGATTTAAGAGATAACATTTTCTATTTAATTAAAAACCTGGATGAGACAAGTGTTCGTGGTAGTAGTTTTTACATTACCATATTGGCTTACCTTACAGATATGACACAGTCTTTAGACTTTATATCTAAGAAGAGTTACAAACACATTAACAACAATCACAAAAAATTAAAATTCAATCAAATTAAAGACCTTCAAGAAATTGATGATTCTTTGGATGGGTTACTCGTTGAGATTGAAGAGGTGTTTAACAGCCGTAAGTTTGAAAGAATTAGTTATGTACTTTCTAGAAAACAAGAACTTATTTCTCTCATTTCAGACAAGATTACAACTCAAATTGATAGAACAAGAACTGAAGAAGAAAGTCCAAAAAACACTTCTTTATACTTTAACATCCTACTAGAGACAAAAGACTTGGTAACAAGTATTATGAACCTAATGGATGAGTATTATACGAGTTATAAAAAAGAGTAAGCATCTCTTTTATTAACGTTTTAAAGACCCCGCATATTCTTTTGAATTGTGGGGTTTTTTATTATTTTTAAAGCAGTAGTTAGATATGTCTGAAACTCAAAAATTAAAACAAGTTGCTGCCGTTTTTTTTAAACTCGGCCTCTTTGCATTTGGAGGTCCAGCAGCTCATATTGCCATGATGGAGCACGAAGTTGTCACCAAACGAGCCTGGATGACACGGGAACACTACCTGGATCTTATAGGAGCCACAAACCTAATACCTGGACCCAACTCAACAGAGATGACCATGCACTGCGGCTACCAGCGGGCAGGTAAAAAAGGATTGTTTATAGCTGGTATTAGCTTTATCTTTCCAGCAGTTTTTATAACAGCAATTCTAGGATATTTATATGTATTGTATGGCGCATTACCCCAGGTACAACCTTTTATTAAAGGAATACAACCCGCTGTTATAGTCATTATTGCCTCTGCTGTCATAAAACTGGGCAAGAAGGCCGTTAAAAACTGGGAGCTTGCCCTACTAGGATCCCTCTTTTTGGCGGCTAGCTTATTGGGTCTTGACCAAGTACTAGTCCTTTTTGCTGGGGGTTTACTAGGAATGTGTTATTTCTTGATAAAATCTAAAATGCAAACTACCAGTCTTGCCATAGCCCCGCTATTTATGGTTTTTATAGTCTCAGAAATAGGCGCCAAATTAAGCGCGATGGGTATCTTTTTAAAATTTCTGAAAGTAGGTAGTATACTATACGGTAGTGGATATGTACTATTTGCCTACCTAGACACAGAGCTTGTGACTACCGCCTTACTATCTCAAAACCAGCTCTTAGAGGCTATTGGTATAGGGCAATTTACACCAGGTCCTGTATTATCAACAGCCACTTTTATTGGCTACCAACTAGGTGGTTTTTGGGGTGCTATTGCTGCAACTGCCGGTATATTTATGCCCTCCTTTTTGTTTGTTTGGCTATTAAACCCACTGATACCAAAAATGAGAAAATCTAAGGTGTTGGGCTATTTCCTAGACAGTATAAATGTAGCGGCGGTTGCCATTATGCTTGCCGTAGTTATCACTATGAGTAAACAAACCCTTGTAGATTGGCAAGCAGCTTTAATTGCTATTTTAAGCGGGATACTTATTTTTGGGTTTAAAAAAGTGTCTGTGATGTGGGTGCTTATTATTGGAGCTATCCTTGGGTATGTACTAGCGTTTATTTAATACTTAAATTGGTTTAGGTTTTACTACCTTGCCTTCCTAAAAGTTATCGTATGAAATTATACAGTGTTATTATTTGCCTAGGTTTTCTATTTTGCTCGGTGAGTTGTAAAGACATCAGTGGTGAAGAGCTACTAGACAGGGCCATTGCGTATCATGACCCTTCTGGAGAATGGCCTACTTTTAATGGCACCTTAGCTATTTCTATGGTAATGCCAAAGGGCCAGGCAAGAGAAAGTAACATTCAGATTAATTTACCCCAAGAATATTTCAGCATAACAGCCAAAAGAGATACTCTTGTCACCACCTATACCCTAGACAAGCAGGCCTGTGAAACCTCTATAAAAGAAATCCCTACGTACAGTAAAAGAACCCCTTGTGAGACAGCTGTATTGTATAAAGATTATTACACCTATTTGTATGGGCTACCCATGAAACTCAAAGATCCTGGAACAACCATATCAAAAACTGTAGTTACTCAAAATTTTAAAGGCAAGGAGTATTTAATGCTAAGGGCAACCTATGATAAGGAGGTAGGAAGTGATGTTTGGCAATTTTATTTTGACCCAACTACCTATGCCATGGAAGTGTATCAGTTCTTTAAGGCAGACCCAGGGGGAGCTGGAAAAAACACAGGTGAGTATATCTTATTAAAGGATATTAAAACAATTAATGGTATTAAATTTCCTAAGGAAAGAGCGTGGTACTATAATAAAGATGACGGCTATTTAGGTACAGATATATTAAATTAAAACACCCTAAAATAAAAAAGGGAAGCCATATGGCTTCCCTTTTTTTATGCTTAGAAGGAGCGTAGAACTACGATCCGCACATTAAACAGTCATCATCTGGACCGCCATTTTGAGATTTATTCATCATGTCCTTAAACTCCTGGGCCGTCATTGGCTTTTGCTCTGTAGCCGTATTTCCTAACTGAGGATTTGGCGCTGGAGCTGGAGCTGGCAGGGGCGCTGTTGCTAATGCGCCATCTGCATCTATTGCAGTTGTAGAAAGCTCTGTAACAGGTGTTGGCTGCTCTTTCTTGTCTTCTTTGCTTAAGGTAAATTTAATAGCATCTACCGCACTCTTAGTACGCAGGTAATACATTCCTGTTTTTAGACCGCTTTTCCAGGCATAGAAATGCATGGATGTTAATTTTGCATAACTAGCATTTTCCATAAATAGGTTTAAAGACTGAGACTGGTCAATGAAGTACCCTCTGTGTCTTGACATATCAATAATGTCTTTCATAGAAAGCTCCCATACTGTTTTGTACAAGTCTTTCAGATCTTGAGGAATATCAACATCTTGTACAGAACCATTATTACGCATAATTTGTTCTTTTAGAGTGTCGTTCCAAAGTCCTAGACCTACTAAGTCTTCCAGTAAGTGTTTGTTTACAACTATAAATTCTCCACTTAACACACGTCTGGTGTAGATATTACTTGTGTAAGGCTCAAAGGCTTCGTTGTTTCCTAAAATTTGTGAGGTGGATGCTGTTGGCATAGGTGCCACTAGTAATGAGTTGCGCACACCATGCTTTGCAATTTGGGTACGGAGTTGAGCCCAATCCCAACGGCCACTTAATTCATTGTCTTCTATGCCCCACAGGTTGTGCTGGAACTTCCCTTCACTAATAGGAGACCCTGCATAGCTCTCATACACACCATCTGCCTGTGCTTCTTCCATAGAGGCGGTTAGAGCGGCAAAGTATAATGTTTCGAAAATTTCTTGGTTTAACTTTTTAGCCTCATCACAGGTAAAGGGTAAACGCAGCATGATAAAAGCATCTGCTAATCCTTGGATACCAAGACCAACAGGTCTGTGACGGAAGTTACTATTTTCTGCTTCTTTTACAGGATAGTAATTACGGTCTATAACGCGGTTTAGGTTTTTGGTTACTTGCTTGGTTACACGAAATAACTCATCGTGATCAAAGGCGCCATCAGTTACAAACATTGGCAAAGCAATAGAGGCCAAGTTACATACAGCAACCTCATCTGGAGAGGTGTACTCCATGATTTCTGTACATAGGTTTGAAGAACGAATGGTTCCTAAATTTTTCTGGTTACTCTTACGGTTTGCTGCATCTTTATAGAGCATGTAAGGTGTTCCTGTTTCAATTTGAGATTCCATTATTTTCTCCCAAAGTGAACGCGCTTTAATTGTTTTTCTACCTTTTCCTTCGGCTTCATATCCTAGATATAGGGCTTCAAACTCATCACTGTGTACTTTGTAAAGGTCTGGACATTCGTTAGGACACATGAGGGTCCACTCTGCATCTTCCTCTACTCGTTTCATGAATAAATCTGGAATCCACATGGCGTAGAATAAATCTCGTGCACGTTGTTCTTCTTTTCCTGTATTTTTCTTTAGATCTAGAAAATCAAAAATATCTGCATGCCAAGGCTCTACATATATAGCAAAACTACCTTTACGTTTTCCTCCACCTTGATCTACATAACGTGCCGTGTCATTAAATACACGTAACATTGGTACAATACCATTAGAGGTACCGTTGGTTCCAGAGATGTATGATCCTGTGGCACGTACATTGTGTATAGACAACCCAATACCACCTGCAGATTGTGAAATTTTTGCAGTTTGTTTTAATGTATCATAAATACCATCTATGCTATCATCTTGCATGGCCAATAAAAAACAAGAAGACATTTGCGGCTTTGGTGTACCACTATTAAATAGCGTTGGAGTTGCATGGGTAAAGAAACGCTTACTCATAAGCTCATAGGTCTCTTTGGCAGCCTCTAAATCGTTTAAGTGAATACCAATAGAAACACGCATAAGCATATGCTGAGGGCGCTCTGCTATCTGTCCGTTTAATTTTAATAGGTACGAACGCTCTAGGGTTTTAAACCCAAAATAGTCATAGCCAAAATCACGGTTGTAAATAATAGTAGAATCTAGTTCTTCTTTATTATCCATAATTACTTTGTGAACCTCATCACTAAGTAAAGGAGCGTCTTTCCCGGTACGTGGGTTTACATAGGTGTACAAATCATCCATCACCTCACTGAATGTCTTTTTTGTATTTTTATGTAAATTAGAAACAGAAATTCTAGCAGCCAATCTTGCGTAGTCTGGGTGTGATGTTGTCATGGTTGCAGCAACTTCTGCCGCCAAGTTATCTAACTCACTGGTGGTTACTCCATCATACAAACCTTCAATTACACGCATTGAGATACGTACAGGATCCACAAGTTCATTAAGGCCATAACACAGCTTTCTTACACGTGCTGTAATTTTATCAAACATGATGGGCTCTTTGCGGCCGTCTCTTTTTAGTACATTCATATCTTGTGGGTTTTCGAGGTTATTTTTTGATTTTGCTACTATTTTGGTAAAGTGATTTCAGGCGTATGTTTTATAAAACACACACTATCAAACACTTAAGTATTTTATTTCTAAAGTTTGTTTGGCTTAAAAGTCTGCGTCGAAGCTAATTTTGTTGGCTTCTTTGTCTGTGGTGTTTGCAACACCCGCTTTTTGGTACTCTGCTACTCTTTTCTCAAAGAAGTTTGTTTTTCCTTGCAAAGAAATCATATCCATAAAGTCAAAAGGATTCTTGGTGTTAAATTCTTTCTCACAACCAAGCTCTACCAATAATCTGTCTGTAACAAACTCTAGGTACTGGGTCATTAAATTAGAATTCATACCAATTAAACTAGCTGGGAGTGACTCTGTAATGAATTCACGTTCTATGTTTAAAGCATCTACAATAATGCTACGGATACGGTCTTTTGGTACTTTGTTTACAAGGTGGTGGTTGTGCAGGTGTACTGCAAAATCACAGTGTACTCCTTCATCTCTAGAGATAAGCTCGTTAGAGAAGGTAAGTCCTGGCATGATGCCACGTTTTTTCAACCAAAAGATTGAACAAAACGCACCACTAAAGAAAATTCCTTCTACGGCTGCAAAAGCGATAAGACGCTCTGCAAAACTTGGAGAGTCTATCCATTTTAGAGCCCAATCTGCCTTTTTCTTGATGGCAGGGAAATTTTCAATGGCGTTGAATAACTGATCTTTTTCTGCATCATCTTTTACGTAGGTATCAATAAGTAGTGAGTAGGTTTCACTGTGGATGTTTTCCATCATGATTTGGAAACCATAAAAGAATTTTGCCTCGCTGTATTGCACTTCATTGACAAAGTTTTCTGCGAGGTTTTCATTTACAATACCATCACTGGCAGCAAAAAACGCCAAGATGTGCTTGATGAAATAACGCTCATCATCATTTAATTTTGATGTCCAATCTGTCAAGTCTTGGTGCAAATCAATTTCTTCTGCAGTCCAAAAACTTGCCTCCGATTTTTTATACCATTCCCAAATATCGTGATGTTGGATTGGAAAGATTACGAATCTTCCTTCATTTTTCTCTAAAATCGGCTCTACTGCGCTCATTGTCTACTCTTAAAAATATTACTAAAATTTTATACCCACTGGGGACTAACAAATATGATAAATATATGAGGTTTAAATATAATTTACCAAGGAGTGTTTTCAACAAAGTTTTCAACAATATAAAAAATGAGTTGTTACTATAGTTTTGTTAAAAAAACACATAAATACTTGAAAATCAGATATTTATTAACTATATTTTTGGTTGTTAACATTTGTAAAAAATGTGGTTGAAAAGCCTTGTTAGAGTTGTTATAGCGGTAGTTAGAGGGTGCTTTTGGTATAGATTTGGAAAGATGTTTTTTCAACATATTTTAAGAGAAACTTTAACATATATTTTTTCAAAAAAATGATGGTTTTAGAAAATTGTGTTCAAAACACTTCATTTAATCCCAAAAAAATAATGGCACTGTTCTAGAAATTGTATTTGATTTTTTTTGAGCTTTTAGAAAACAACTTTCTACCTAATAGAACTTGCAACTTTCTCAAGGGCTGCATACCAATGGGTGCCAAATTTTCTAACAAGAGCTTCTTTCACAAATTTATATACAGGTACTTTAAGCTCATTACCTAGACTACAGGCATCATCACAAATAGGCCATTTGTGATAATTTACCGCAGAAAACTCACTGTAATCTTGTACTCTAACAGGATATAAATGACATGAAATAGGCTTTTTAAAATCTATAACTCCTGCATTATAGGCATCTTCTATGCCGCAGCCAGCAGTGCCATTTTCAGAAAAAGTAACATAAGCACATTCTTTTTGATCTACCAAAGGGGTTTCCAGCTCGTTTGTAGTGCTAAGCACGTGTGTGCCTTGCTTATCTATGGCAGCAATACCCTCTGGGCGTAAAAATGGTTTCACCTTTGGGTAGATGTCTTTTAATATCTCTACTTCATCCTTGGTAACGGGAGCTCCTGCAGCGCCAGAGATGCAACACTCACCCTTACAGGCTCCTAGATTACAGACAAAATCTTTTTCTATGATATCCTCAGATACAATGGTTTTTCCTAGTTGAAACATGGCCGCAAATATACATTTTTTAATAGTTGGTTGTCAAAAATTAAGTACCAGGGTGACATAATGCTGCAAAAAACCATGCGCTAGTTTTTAAATTCCTAATTTTGCACCCTAAAGATAGACGTATGAGTTTTAATTTTAAAGAAATTGCCACAGCAACAATGGTATTATTTGCTGTTATAGACATTGTGGGTAGTATTCCTATCATTATTTCTTTGCGCGAAAAAAACGGTACCATTAAAAGCGGAAGAGCCTCTATTATTGCGGCCTTTGTGCTTATTATTTTCTTGTTTATTGGAGAAGAAATTCTAAACCTTATTGGCATTAATGTAAATGAGTTTGCGGTTGCAGGATCGCTCATCTTATTTTTTATTGCTCTGGAAATGGTACTTGGTGTTAGTTTGTTCAAACAAGATGAGTCTAACCTAGAGATGGCAACGGTGTTCCCAATTGCCTTCCCTATTGTGGCAGGTCCAGGAAGTTTGACAACCCTATTATCTTTGCGCGCAGAATACGCCTTAGAGAATATCATTATTGCCATTTTAGTAAATGTGGTGGTGGTTTTTATTGTCCTGAAAACCTCTAATAAACTACAAGGCTTTTTGGGCAAAAACGGAATTAAGATTATTGAGAAAGTATTTGGTGTAATTTTGCTTGCCATTGCGGTAAAACTATTTACCTCAAATATTCAAGAATTATTCAATTAACCCTATTTTTGTAGCAACATAATACCCGCATATTTCATGAAAATTTTCATTTATATACTACTTGCTATTTCTATTTTTATGATGGTTTTTAACATCACAAACATAGATTTTTCTGCGCCCTTTGAAAAAGATAGTACCACAGCAGCTATTTGCACTTTAGCAGCAGCCTGCGTTGGTGTGATGCTAAGTATTTTATTGGTGTCTAAGAAAATTTCAGAAAAAGTAAGAAAGCAAAACTAGTTTTACTGATCTGTAACAGGAAGTCTTTGTTGTAGTTCCAACACTTTTTTAATCATAGGGTCCTGCTGGTTTAAAATCATCTCAAAGGCCTGTGTGCCGTATAATTGCCTGGCCAGGGTTGCTTTAATAACTAGTTTAAGGCGGGGGGTGTAGCCTTTAAAAGTATCGAGCTGTGTGATGTTTGCATAGCTTAAAAAAGCCTGTAATGTAGCCTTTGAAACCGTGTAATTATCTATAAAATCTTTCTGGGTTTGCCCTTTAAAATCTTGACGGTGGGTGTCTAGGTACTCAAAGGCAAAATAACTCATAAAGCCATTATTTGAGATATAACTAATGGCCTGATTTTCTTGACTGGTATCTTTACCCACAAACACATCTGGGATAATCCCACCTCCGCCGTATACTACCTTTCCTTTTGGAGTAACAAAACGCAAAGAATCATTAACCACGATGCTGTCTAGGCTTTGCAGCTCCCCGTTTACATACCTAGACTCATACTCGCTGTAATAGGCGTCATTGCCTTTATCGTAGGGTTTTTGGATAGATCTTCCTGTTGGGGTGTAATATCTAGCAATGGTAAGACGCACGGCGCTCCCATCTCCAAGGGCCATCTCGCGCTGTACGAGTCCTTTACCAAAAGAGCGGCGGCCAATAATAACTCCTTTGTCGTTGTCTTGCAAGGCGCCTGCCACAATTTCGCTGGCAGAGGCAGAGTTCTCGTTAATTAAAACATACAGGCTACCGGTTTTAAAGCTGCCTTTATTTGTTGCATAGGTTTTTTCTTGTTTGCCATTTTTGTTTTTGGTGATAAGTATAAGAGTGTTGTCCTGTAAAAACTCATCTACAATAGCCTGGGCAGATGATATGTACCCCCCTGGGTTATCTCTTAAATCTAGCACTAATTTGGTGGCGCCATTTTCTATAAGTTCTGTAAGGGCTTTTTTAAACTCATTGTAGGTAGGCTCTGCAAAACGGTTGAGTTTTATGTACCCTACAGCGCCGGTAAGAAGGTAGGCTGCATCAAGACTAACTAGCGGTATTTTTTGCCGGGTTACTGTTATGGATAAAAGGCTGTCTTGGTTTTTTCTTTTTATTTTAAGGGAGACTTTACTGTTGCGGGCTCCTTTTAGTTGTGAGACAACATCATACCTATTTAGACCCTTGCCAAACAAGGGGATGGTATCTGCGTATAGAATTCTGTCTCCAGCTTGGATGCCAGCCTTTTGGGCAGGACCGCCTTCTATGGTGCGTATCACGGCAATGCTATCTTGGTGTTGGTAAAAACTAATGCCAATGCCAATAAAATTTCCGCGCATATCACTTGCAGCATCTTCATAGCTTTTTGAGGGGATATACACAGAGTGTGGATCCAGATTCTCAAGAATGCTGTTTACGGTAATATCTACAATGCTGTCTGTATTTACCTTATCTACGTACTCAAAGTCTATGAAGTCTATAAGCCTGTTGAGTTTTTCTTTTTTTGAATTGGAAGAAAATAGCGTGTCACTTACGGTAGTAAAATTTAGCCTTGCGCCAAGAAAAATTCCGAAGGCAACGGCAACTCCTAGAAGTAAAGGAATGTATTTTTTCTGGACAGGCATAGTGCTACTGGTTATCTAAACTTGGGATGTGTGTTATACTAACGCCTGCTTTTTCTAAAAATTTTAAACCGCTGGCATCTTTATAGCCTAGGTGGTACACAACTCTCTTAATACCAGATTGGTGTATGAGTTTGCTACACTCTTTACAGGGAGACATGGTAATATATAGAGTGGCATCTTTACAAGATTGGGTAGAGCCTGCTACTTTTAATATAGCATTTGCCTCTGCGTGGAGTACATACCAATTGGTGTCTCCGTGGTCATCCTCACAAACATTCTCAAAACCTGTTGGGGTACCGTTGTAGCCGTCGCTGATAATCATCTTGTCTTTAACGATAAGAGCCCCTACTTGCTTGCGCTTGCAATAGGAGAGCTTGCTCCACTCTCTGGCCATTTTTAAATAGGCAATATCATAGGTGGTTTGTTTGTCTTGCTTCATGGGTAACTTGTGAGAGGTTAAATGTAGGGTATCCAACCCGGGTAACAAAAATAGTGTTATTTTTTCTGAAATAATTAATACAATACACGCAAGGCATTATAAAATTGTTTTATTTTTGCAGCCTCTAAATGCTCAAGTGGCGGAATTGGTAGACGCGCTGGATTCAAAATCCAGTTCTTTCGGGAGTGTGGGTTCGATTCCCATCTTGAGTACAAAATAAATCAAAAGCAAGCGAAATTTTTTCGCTTGCTTTTTTGTTTTTGTGGGTTTTTGATTTTCAAAGCGACGCTTTGTGAAAAAACAACCCAAGGGCGTTAATCCCATCTTGAGCACAAATTATCCCCAAGAATAACATGTTATTCTTGGGGATAATTTTTTTAAATCTAGTCTTATTTGTGCTGTTGTGGAAACACCAAATTTCTCTATAAATTCTCCGGAAATAAAACCCACAGAACAATTAAACTATTGTCTCCACAAGAACTACATTTTATTTTTCTATTGTGATATGGGGCTATTAGCCTAATACCCGTTTTTAAGAAACTATTTATGAAAAATGTTTTTTGATAAAAAATAAAAATTAAGGATAATATATTAAAATATTAACTTTTATCAATACAGTAAATAAGGGCTATCATTACACTCAAAAACGTTATAAATATTTTTGTTTAACAAAAATAAATACCAATGAATAAACTATATATACTCATAGCACTAACTATCAGTTTTACAGTTAGCGCTCAAATAGCAACTACTGGAACTAGTAATAGTGGGCTGAATGCCTCTGCAATTGGATTTAATACTACAGCAAGTAATACAGTATCTACCGCAATGGGCCGAGAAACATTAGCAAGTGGTGTAAGCTCTACAGCTATGGGATATCAAACCAAGGCAACAAACACCGCAGCTACTGCAATGGGTGATAACAGTACAGCAAGTGGAGTAACATCTACTGCAATCGGCGATAATAGTACAGCAAGTGGAGTAACATCTATCGCGATGGGTTTTGAAACAGAAGCTACTTATAGCGCATCTATAGCAATGGGATATCAAACTTCATCTACCGAGGGTGCCTCTACTGCAATGGGATTTCAAACAACTGCAAGCGGTTTTGGATCTACATCTATTGGATATCAAACTACAGCAAGTGGAAACTCTTCTACAGCAATGGGATGGTTAACAGCAGCAAATGGAAAAGCTTCTACAGCAATAGGGAAAAGTACTATAGCTAGTGATTTTGGTTCCTTAGTAATTGGACAATACAATTTAGGCGGCGCAACAGTTACCAATAGCGCAACGCAGCCTAACCCTAATAATACTGCCTTTGTAATTGGAAATGGTACTGCTTCTAATGCAAAATCTGATGCTTTTAAAGTAATGGTTAATGGCAATACCACTGTTAGTAATAACTTAACAGTAATTGGCGATGTTGTGGTATCATCTGACGCGAGACTTAAAGCAAATATTGTATCTCTAGGCGCTACTCTTGCAAAACTACTACTAATTGATGGGAAGCGTTACACAGTGAAAAAGAACGGCAAACAAAAAATAGGCGTATTGGCTCAAGACATACAAAAAGTATTTCCAGAACTTGTTACAACAGACGATAAAGACATGCTGGCGGTAAACTATCAAGGGCTTGTACCCGTGCTTATTAATGCACTTAAAGAACAACAATCAGAAATAGACGAATTAAAAGAAATGTTTAAAGAATTAATTACCAGTCAAAAATAACATCACAATTTACTATGAAAAAAATACTTACACTTTTAGCAGTAACTATTGCATGTAGTATCAATGCACAAGTACAATATGTACAGACAAATAATACCGGGTCAACAAGTGCTTCAGCAATTGGATATTATACAATAGCAAGTGGTGACGGTACACTTGCAACGGGGAGAGACAGTAAAGCCATTGGAGATTGGTCTACAGCAATGGGGTATAAATCAGAGGCAAATGATAATAATTCTATTGCAATGGGGAATCGTAGCAAGGCAAACGGATATACTTCTATAGCAATGGGATATGAGGCAATTGCAAATGGGGATTATTCTTCAGCAATGGGACAATACTCAGTAGCCGATGGTAAATCTTCTACAGCAATGGGATATGGTTCAATTGCAAGTGATTACTCCTCATTAGTAATTGGTTATTTCAATTTAAATGGCTCAACGGTTACTGGTAGTGCAACTCAAGCAAATTCTGCAAATACTGCTTTTGTAATTGGAAATGGTACTTTTAGTAATAGATCAGATGCTTTTAAAGTAATGGCTAACGGAGATACTACAGTAAGTAATAACTTAACTGTAAGTGGTGATATCGTGGTATCATCTGACGCGAGACTTAAAGCAAATATTGTATCTCTAGGCTCTACGCTTGCCAAACTACTGCTAATTGATGGGAAGCGTTACAAAATGAAAAAGAACGGTAAACAAAAAATTGGCGTATTGGCTCAAGATATTCAAAAAGTATTTCCAGAACTAGTTACAACAGATGATAAAGACATGCTGGCGGTAAACTATCAAGGGCTTGTACCGGTGCTTATTAATGCGCTTAAAGAACAAGACGATAAGATTTCAAGATTAGAAAAATTAGTAGAAAAATTAATTTCTGATAACTAAAATATCATGAAAAAGTTAACACTATTACTATGTTTTGTTTCCTTTTTGACAAAAGCTCAAAACATCACAGTTGCTTCAGGCAAAAGTTTTACGATCGAAAAAACAGGAGCTGTGAC
>ENA-ORDA01000799-ORDA01000799.1-marine-metagenome-genome-assembly--contig:-NODE-799-length-29512-cov-5.849941_pt1 | contig 29512 bp, 11 predicted proteins | sample MGYA00237778_ERZ508506 | MGnify/ENA primary metagenome ERZ508506 (study PRJEB26177, sample SAMN06267891) | marine metagenome | isolation source: Monterey Bay, California, USA | place: Pacific... | reverse complement strand
CTATGGTACTCCAAATAATTTTAGTTTTATTCCCGGAAGGCAAAACCCGTATTACTACATGCCTGACATCGCAGATGTTGCTTGGGACGAAGGTCGTGCATTTGGTGGTCATGACACTTTTTATGCTAACTCGACGGCTATTACGGATGAAGTAAGATTTGACATAACTAGTCAATTAACCGAAAAGTGGAAAATTAGAACAGGCTTTGATTATAAGTCTCATAAATTAAATTTTTATGAGGTGAAAGACCCGTGGCTCGGAGAGGGTGCCAAAATTCAGACTTTTGCGGAATATTGGCAAGATACGGGACCAGATGGTCTATTGCTTGGAGATGAGGGCTATGAAACTGCTGATGCAGGGGAGAGTAATGGCAGATGGGATAAAGGTGAAAAGTTCACAGATGCAAATAGTAATGGTAAGTGGGATGACTTTCGTGAGCCAGAAGAATTATCTGCTTATGTTCAAAATGTTTTCGAAGTTCCGTGGATGGTGATCAATTACGGTGTACGTGTGGATATGGTTCATTATAACTCTCAAGTTTGGTCGGATACATTGGGTAAATTTAGTCCTGGTAGACCTTGGTTTTATTCTGATCTAAATGATAATGATAAGTGGGACAATGGTGAGGAAGCGTCTGATATTGCAGGGTTAGCACGACAGAAAATACTACTTAAAAATTCAAATTGGTCATATAAGATCAGCCCAAGAATTGGTTTTAGTCATGTTATTACCGATAAATCTACATTTACTTTCAATTATGGATTGTACTACCAGAATCCTGTCTATCAAAACGTATATTTGAATACAAATAGTTTAGAAGATCCAGAAACCTTATTTGAAGAAGGCGAAGGCGCGGTAGGTAATGCTACAATGAATGCGCAAAGAACTCAGCAGTATGGTGCTAGTTTTAATGTGCAGGTTGGTGAAAATTGGGCATATTCCCTAGGTGCATGGGTTCGTGATATGGATCAACTAACCAGATACACTCAAGAGAGATCCGGGGTGTATCAATATAGTGTCGCATCCAATGGCGATTATGGTTCAGCGAAAGGTTTAGATCTTACTATTGATTGGAGATGGCTGTTATTTGGTTCTCAGTTTCAGTATACATATTCAGTGGCTAAAACGAATAGTGAATATGCTTGGGCAAGTATTAGCGGGCAGTATGTTGATGCTCCTAGTCAAGAGAATCTAGCCTATTATGATAGGCCACATGACTTAACGTATTATTTCTACACATTTTTACCATTTGGAGTCCAAGCAGGTTTGACAGCTTTTTATCAAAGTGGTTATCCCTACACCCCAATAATATTCAAAGGAAAAGACCCTGCAGAAGATTTAAGGCAACCTAATTCAAAAAGAGGTCCCTCTTACAAAAATGTAAATATGTCATTTTCAAAATATTTTGAAAGAATGGATCACAAATTTTCTATTGGTCTAAATATTTTTAATATTTTAGATATTAGAAATGCATATGATGTTTATGCTTTAACTGGAAAAGCTGATGATCCAGGTACTTATTTTACTGATTACGTTGGGCTTCCGGGAACTGATCCTAATGGTGTAGGAGTGTACGCAAATAAGTCCTCAGCATATTATGATCGCCCATGGCGATTGTCTCCTCCTCGAGAGATTAACTTTTTTATAAGACTGGACTTTGATTAATTATATTATGAAAAAAATACTTTTATCCTCAGCTTTTATTTCTCTATTATTTTCAATTGATGGAAAACTTAAAAACACGCAATATAGTCCAATAGATCCATTTAGGCAAAATGCTCCTGCCAAAATTGGGGATAATCCTTTTCCAACTAACCCGATGAGTGATAGAGCCAAAGGTTTTGTCGACCAAGGAAGAGTGAAGAGCGCTATTACAAACTATGGAAGTTTTATTAATTGGGACACACATCCATCGGGTATTTGGGGAGATTATTCTTATCTACCTGCTGTGTCATTTATCGGTGCTGTTCCGGGTAATAAAAATACAGCAAGTTATTCATGGCAGAATTTAGAGACTATTGTGGATGGAGATGGCGCATCTCTTTATGGTATATGGGAGTCTGGAGATGCATATGATGCTTGGTATCCAATTTCAGGTGATACAACATTTAAGGGTATCCTTTTTGAAATGAGCGAAGATAATGGACAATATAATCCTGATAACGAAAAAGCTTCAATAGAAAATATTACAGGAGAGTATCAATTCTATTTTAACCATAGTGATAGAAAAATTGTAGTCAGCTCTATTGGAAATACTGATCCGAATAAAACAACTGCTAGGATTGGATTTATTTATCCATGGGCTTTAAGACCGGCTCTAATTAGTAGAGAGGCACAATTTGACTTTTACGATTATGGTGAAGATTTAGAAGAATGGACTGAAGATGACAATTATGCTTACTATGGTGCAAATGCAGCAGAATCACATTTTATAGATACTGAATACAAAACAGATTGGCACGCATCAACTATGGCAAGAACAAACTCTCACCAAACCGAGTTTAATGCATCTGATATTTTTGAGTCTACGCCTTGGGTTTCTGGAGATGACACATATCCGGTCTTAGCGCACTCAGCGTATTCAAATACATGGCCGCAACAGTATAATTCTTCAACTGGGGAAACTGAGTCATTCTGGCCTGGATCTTGGTCTGAAGATTATAATATAAACCTACCCGGTTGTTCACAATCGAGGAAAGACCCAGACTGTTGGGAAGAAGTCCCAGGACGTTTTGTTTCAGATATGGATGTATATATGGAATTTGATGATAGATGGTCTCATCGTGCTAATAATGTAAATACTAATGATGAGTATGAGCAAACGGGTTACCCTATGGGCTTAAAAGTCCGAGCTACAGCTCATTCTTATGGGGTGTCTTATGCTGAAGATATTATGTTCGTTACGGTCAAAGTTCGCAATGAGAGTGGAGATTGGTGTGCGGAAGATGAAGATGGAAATCCAATTTTAGATATCAATGGAAACCCGGAGTGTGGCGAGGCAATGATAATGCCAGATGGGACGAAACTTAATCGTGGAAAAGGGTTTGACTATAAAGGTATGTCTCTGGGCTTTTATATGGATGCTGATGTATTAATGGGAGATTGGGCTGGTTATAATGGAGGTCTTCACACAAATGATGATGACTTCATGAAGTATTATTGGGAAAATTTTGAAGTTAATAATGAGAGAATGCTTATAAGTATGGCGATGATCGGTGATCATGATGGTGTTTCAGGTGTAGCAGGATATACTTTAGATGAACCGTCTGCATCGTCACACCCCGGAAACAACTTTGGTGTGGTAGCGACTCAATTATTGGATTCTCCGAAGGCTACAGAGCCAGTTGATTTAGATCAAGATGGTTCAATAGATGTCTTTCCGGGAGAGCCTCTGAAGATGACTGATTGGCATTGGGTTGATTGGTATCAGAGACCTGGTATTGTGTCTCCAGAGGGGAACTCAAGTAGTTGCTACGCTGGAAGTGAAGGTTGCCCTGCTGCAAAAAATAAAGAAGAAATTCTCTACAAGCTCATGGTTGGTGATACCTCTAATTTAAGTGAGGGCGAAAAAGCATGGCATTTTCATACACCTAATCCTGGAACTGATTTAGCTGCCGAGCTTAATCCTCACTTTGATTCAGTTGAAGGTCTTAAGCTTGAATCGGTTTATCAAAGAGAACCAAATGGGCTTGATTGTGTCTTGATAATGAGTTGCGGTCCTTTTGATCTTCCTGTAGGTAGAGAAGTTCCATTCTCTTTTTGTATAATCTTTGGACAAACTGAGGAAGATTTGATTAATAATGCACGTTTCGCTCAAGTGATGTATAATTCTAAATATCAAGGTTTCACCCCGCCAGCGAGACCAACAGTTCATACTATTACTTCTCAGGGTGATGTATCTATTTATTGGAATGATGATGCTGAAACTTCAAGGGATGTTGTAACTGGATATTCTGACTTCGAAGGATATAAAATTTATAAAAGTTTAGATGGTGGAAATACATGGGGTAATCCAGATGATATGATTTATGATACTGACGGCATTTTTGCAGGATGGAGACCATATCAACAATTTGATCTTAGTGCTGTTGAAGACTCTCTTCATTGTATTTACTCTAATGATAAGGATTGTCCTGATGGCCAAAATCGTGGACATGCCATTAATGGGCAAGATCCTTATTTCCCTTGGTTTAATTTAGGAACAGATACGGGTTTTGAAAGTATCACAATGGATACTGATACTGTTATTAATGGTGATAGTATGAAATACGTTTTTAAAGATGAAAATGTAATTGATGGTTTGGAGTATACATATTCAGTTGTTTCTTATGATATGGGTGTTGAGCCTCCTTTTAAAGTAAAATACAATGAGACTGACAATGGGCAATATGTTATGCAGGTTGACACGAATTTTTCTAATCCTGATCAATGGGCAAATCCGGAAGGTTATGCTTCAATAGAAAATTCAAAAGGAACTACTGTTCTTGATAGAAATTTTGTTCAGGTATATCCTGGTGTGAAGCCGATGGAAAATCTAGAAAAAATTCAAGTGGTCCCAAATCCTTATAAAGTAGGTTCTGGGTTTAAAGAATCAGAGCACCTGCGGCAAATTAGGTTCACCAACTTACCAGAAAATTGTGTGATTAAAATTTTCACACTTACAGGCGAGGCTGTGAGTACAATAACCCATAATGATCAGTCCTCTGGCAATGCATGGTGGGATTTAAGATCTATGAATAATCAAGAAATTTCCCCCGGACTATATATTTATTATGTAGAAGAAAAATGTCCAGATCCATCATCCTCTTGTAAAGAAGATGAGCCCTTCATAGGCAAATTTGCGGTGATACGATGAAGAAGTTTCTAATAGTATTTTTGATTCCTCTTATGTTGGTTGGTCAATATAGAGATATTCCAGATGTCGTTACAAAAGTAGCAACAGCAGCAGGAGGTTTTTTAAAGCTAGAAACATCTGCTCGAGCCATAGGGATGGGTGGATCTTTTGTAGCCTCAGGCAGAGGTGTTTCTGGTATTCCTTATAACTCTTCAAGTATTGCATTTATCCAAAAGAGTGAAGCTTATTTTTCACAAGTAAACTATTTAGCTGGAATACAGCATGGTGTTCTTACATATGGTACCCGTATTTCTCCTTCAGATTTTATTGGTTTGCACTTATTTTATTTAGATAGTGGGCCAATGTCTGTAACAACGGAATTATATCCTGATGGTACTGGAGAGAATTTCAATGTCTTTTCTATTGCAGCTCGAGCCACATATGCCAGAAGCTTGACAGACAGACTTAAAGTAGGTGCTTCTTTAAATTATATTAGGGATAAGATAGCTGAGACGGAGATGCAGACGGTTTCTTATGATATAGGGTCTAACTTTCAGACGGGTATTTATGGGACCAATCTAGGAATGAGTATTACTAATTTTGGTCCAGAGATACAATATAAAGGTGAAGATTTAAGTGTTCAGGTTGCGGATACAGTAGATGTAGATGGTAGTCTTCAAAGAATTACAGATAAGTTTCCATTGCCGCTTACATTTCGTTTAGGTATTGAGAATGAAATTATTGGGCCAAGTAGTTCTTTTATTAAGAATGAGAATCATAGTTTATTGTTGAGTTTTGATGGTATAAAACCAAGCGACTACGTTGTCTATGGGAGTATGGGGACAGAGTATGCCTGGCAAAAGATGTATTTTGTCAGAGCCGGAACGCATCTCAATCATGATACCGCAGGTCTAAGCTTTGGTGTTGGAGGAAATATACGACTTGGTAAAATGTTATTATCTATTGATTATGCTTTTGTGGATTATGATGTCTTGAATCATACAAACCAAGTTGCTATCGGACTGAAATTCTGATGAATAAATATATACACCAAGTAAGTTTTGTTTTACTCTTTTTTTCAGGTCAAGTTACTTTTTCACAGGAATGTAACTCAAATGCAGGATCAGATATTATAATTTGTGATGGCGATGGAAGTAACAGTAATTACACACACCTTAATGGAAGTCTTTCTTCAATAAGCAGTGGCGATATTAATTATGAATGGACCGTCTTAAATAGTGTTGGTGATGGTTCTAATGATGAAACTTTAGTCATTACTAGTGGTGAATCTGATGAAGTAGATCCTCGATTTAAATACCCAGAAGACCTTTCAGCCGATACAGAGTTTTTGGTGCAACTTAGAATTTTTAATGATGAGAATACATGTGAATCCTTAGACACTGTTTCAGTAACTATTAAATCGAATATGTGCCCACGATCTGATGCTGGAGATGATCAAGCTTTAAGTAATGGATGTGACTTTCTTCTTACTTTAGATGGTTCAGGTTCTGAGGATCCTCAAGACGAAGAAATTTCCTTTCAGTGGCGTTCCCTTGATGGTCTTGATGGTAACCTTATTAATTCCAATAGTGCAAATGCAACTTTTGAATTTCCTAGCACAGATAGCGATCAATCTTTTTACTTTGTACTGACTGTAACGGATTCTGAGCAAAGTAGCAGTGATACAATGCAAGTGTTGTACAGTGATAATGATGCACCAATAGCTAATGCCGGGGGTAATGTAACTAGTTGTGAATATCAGTTCTACCTTACTGGAAAACAATCTTACGACATAAATAAAAATAGTTTGAGTTATTCTTGGTCATCATTAGATGGTCTAGAATTGTCAGAAACATCATCGAGTAAGTCTTTAATAACAAGTCCTATAAACCTAAATGAGGACACTTCATATAGAATTGCTTTAGAGGTTTTTGATGGTAGTTGTTATGGCTATGACACTACTTTAGTGACTATAAAAGCAAATTTATGTCCAGTTGCAGAAGCTGGAAAGGATGCTAGAATACCAAAGTTTCAAGCTCAATCAGTAATGCTCGATGCCTCGTTATCTACAGATGCTGACGGGGAGATAGTGAGCTATGAATGGAAAGATCCTGATGGCGTTATTTTACAGGATGCAAGAATTGAAGTTTTAGATCTTAATCTAGATTTAGATTATTCTAAATATGTTTATACACTGAAAGTTGTAGATAATGAAAATTCAATCAGTGAAGATACTGTTAATGTCATTTTTAGTAATTTTTCTTCGCCTTCTAGTCCAACAGTATATGCAGTTGCGAGTCATGGGCAGGTTTTAATTTCTTGGGATGCTTCATCCGAAGCATCTTATGATTCTCTTACAGGTTATTCTGACTTTGAAGGGTATAAGTTATATCGTTCTATTGATGGAGGCGAGACTTGGGGGGGAGACAAAGATAAACTCTATAATTTTAATGGTGATTTTGTTGGCTGGGTCCCTTATGCTCAATTTGATTATAGTTATAATGAAGATTATAATCATTGTATCTACAATCACAATGGAGATTGTGAATCTGAAGATATGCGTAATGTCTCAGTGAGTGGGTTGGATCCATATCTTCCAAGATTTAGTCTCGGTTCAAATACGGGTCTTGAATATTCATATGTAGATTCAAATGTGATTGACGGAGTTGAGTATTCTTATACTGTTACAGCTTATGATATGGGACTTCCTAAAATTGAATTATCGCTAACTGAATCTGATTCTTCTGGTATTTTTGATGCAGATACAATTTGGGGTAGTTCTAATCCCGCTCGTTTCATAGGTCCAGATTCTATAATCTTTTATAATAACTTTAGGGCTAAAATAAGATCAGAAGAAAACCCTCAAAGAGGTTTTCCATTTTTAGAGTCAAATAAAGGGGATAGTAGTTCTCATAATTTTATCACAGTAGTCCCCGGTTATACGGCGCTAGATATAGCCTTTCCTGAAGCAAGTGACATTGAAGCCCTCTTTACGTCAAGCGCTGAAAACATTGGAACTGGAGATAGAGATTATTTTATAGTTGATAGAAATAATATTGTTCAAGACATGGTTAAGTATGAAATACAAGCTTCTCAAAGTAGTTCGGCTGTGGATGGGATGGCATGTGAAGACCCTCAAGTTTATGGTTTTGTGGTTTCTGATTCTCTTGGCACACCTAAAAACACTTTAACTTATTATGAAAATAATTTGACTTATCTTGAAAAAGACTCTTTAAGTGGCCTACCTGGTGCTGTACTTGAGAACGAGTCGATTATAATTCCTGATTATAATGTGATCTCATCAGTTGATAAGTGGAGTGAACAGTTCAAAGGGATACGTTTTAAGATGGAAAATAAAATCCCATTAAATATTTCTGCGGTTCCCACTGTTAGCCTAGATACAACTTTATGGTCTTGGTCAGAGCCTGATAGTCTAGAAATGGATAGTGCTACAGCTTTTAACTTGAATTACGCCATGTATCCTTTTCTTTCCTATACAAATGTCGCAAGTTATCTAAGAAGGTTGAACTTCGATTACAAAATAGAGTTCTTTTCAGAACCTGTTGGGGATACTATTTCTATTACGAATGCTTCAGGCCTTGGAAAAATGTACTTTCCATTTAGAATTACAAACATGTGGACCGGAAAAAAAGTTGGTCTAGGTTGTAATGATTATGGATCCTTTGATGCTTCGCCAATTGATTTTTCTAATGGTGCTGGAAACTATGTTTGGACTCCTGGAGAAGATATATTCCTTATTAAAGATTCCTTGAAAATAGGAGGTCTCTGGGTTGAAGCGTATAACTACAATTTGGATCTTGCCATTCCATTATCAAATTCTGTGAAAAGCAATAGAGCATATAATTCAAATAAATCTTATGATTTGGGTGAAGAGGTGTTTTTTCAGGGAAGTCTGTGGTATGCTTTTACTCCTGCTGATGCAGGCATAGAACCAGTCTCTGTTCATGAAGATATGGAAGATGATGGTGAAAGAAATAACCCTTGGCGTCCAGTATATCCATGGCAAGGTGGAAGTTCATCATGGGCCGGAGAAGAGTTTGCAATTGGACCAGGTGATAAAGAGTTATTAATCAAACCAAATAAATTATTCGTTGACGGGGATAATTGGTTTTCTGATATGTCAAAATTAGGTGAGCAAGTAGGTATATCTGATACTCTTTGTTTGGACTCGATAAAAGTAGTTCCAAACCCTTACAAAGCAGCTTCTGCATTTAATGAGACTCCAAACTCTAGAAAAATTAGATTTACTCATCTTCCAACATCATGCCAAATTTCAATCTATACAGTTGCTGGGGAACATGTAACAACCTTTAAGCATGAGAAGCAATTTGATGGGAATTCTTGGTGGAATCTTAGGTCTGGAAATAATCAAGAGGGTCCAGAAGTTGCACCGGGTCTTTATATTTACACTATTGAATTTGAGGAAGAAAAAGAATATTGTGTCGATACCTATGACGCAGATGGAGATATTCAAGGAAGTGAAAAGAATGATTATTATACAAATAATAAATACGATTTGAATGAAGATGGTACCCCGGCAAGAATAAAGAAAAAAACAAAATTTCACATAGGCAAATTTGCGGTGATACGATGAAGAAGTTTCTAATAGTATTTTTGATTCCTCTTATGTTGGTTGGTCAATATAGAGATATTCCAGATGTCGTTACAAAAGTAGCAACAGCAGCAGGAGGTTTTTTAAAGCTAGAAACATCTGCTCGAGCCATAGGGATGGGTGGATCTTTTGTAGCCTCAGGCAGAGGTGTTTCTGGTATTCCTTATAACTCTTCAAGTATTGCATTTATCCAAAAGAGTGAAGCTTATTTTTCACAAGTAAACTATTTAGCTGGAATACAGCATGGTGTTCTTACATATGGTACCCGTATTTCTCCTTCAGATTTTATTGGTTTGCACTTATTTTATTTAGATAGTGGGCCAATGTCTGTAACAACGGAATTATATCCTGATGGTACTGGAGAGAATTTCAATGTCTTTTCTATTGCAGCTCGAGCCACATATGCCAGAAGCTTGACAGACAGACTTAAAGTAGGTGCTTCTTTAAATTATATTAGGGATAAGATAGCTGAGACGGAGATGCAGACGGTTTCTTATGATATAGGGTCTAACTTTCAGACGGGTATTTATGGGACCAATCTAGGAATGAGTATTACTAATTTTGGTCCAGAGATACAATATAAAGGTGAAGATTTAAGTGTTCAGGTTGCGGATACAGTAGATGTAGATGGTAGTCTTCAAAGAATTACAGATAAGTTTCCATTGCCGCTTACATTTCGTTTAGGTATTGAGAATGAAATTATTGGGCCAAGTAGTTCTTTTATTAAGAATGAGAATCATAGTTTATTGTTGAGTTTTGATGGTATAAAACCAAGCGACTACGTTGTCTATGGGAGTATGGGGACAGAGTATGCCTGGCAAAAGATGTATTTTGTCAGAGCCGGAACGCATCTCAATCATGATACCGCAGGTCTAAGCTTTGGTGTTGGAGGAAATATACGACTTGGTAAAATGTTATTATCTATTGATTATGCTTTTGTGGATTATGATGTCTTGAATCATACAAACCAAGTTGCTATCGGACTGAAATTCTAACTCTTGAATAAAATTGTACATTTCTATCTGATTGCTTGCTATTAAGGGAATAATCAACTATTTTTTTATCCCTACATATCGCTTTATAATTTTTTAGTTATTAATAATATAAACTGGAGAAATCTATGAGAAAAATTGTTATCAGCTTTTTGTTGGTAAGTCTCTCTGCGCCTATTTTTGGTATTGGTAAACAAAAGCTGGATAAAAAAGTAGATCGTAGTCCTACCAAAATGCCTAGAATTTCAGAGCCTGCTTATTCAAATACATTTGGGCCAAATCATCGTTTTGGACCTATTACAACGTATCCTAACCGTGATAGTGAATGGATGTCTACTTTAATTGACTCTTCTCTAAATGGTTATGGCTCATTTATTTCAAACGTTAATCCATTAGCTTATTCCATGGACGAGGGATACATAGCTGTATATCGTCAATTTCAAGGGCTAAATGTTACAGCTGGATATATTGGAGCTTCTCAATCTGAAGATGGAGAGGAATGGTTTACAGAGCAAAAGCTTAATACTAAATATCCTACTGGGCAAGAGGAGCCAAGTCTACCAACAGCGACTGGTACACCACAAGGACGATATCCGAGTGCTGGTTTTGCTGCTGATGGTAGCCCAACTGCAATTTGGAATGAGTATACAAATGCAGATCATGGTGGAGGTCAATATGGTGGTTACCCTCTTTATTCTTACGATTCTCAAGGAATTGGAGAATTCTCAACTTGGGTAAATCCATTCCACATGAATACTGGTTGCTCCACAACTCCTTGCGAGCCTGCAGATTTATGGAATGGAACACCATATGTCATGAATGGACCAACAGGACCAAAGATCACTTCGATTTATGATGGTTGGAGCGATACGCCAAGCAAATATTACATGATAAATAGTAATTTTCATGCGAATGGATATTTTCTACTTAATGATCCTTATACGGTTGCTGATGATGGGCAATTGGATGATACGGATGAGCTACTTTTCACAGACGGCTATACTGCAGGTCCAGACTATCATATTAATGAAGAGGGCATTGGCTATATGGTTCAGACAGCTTATGCTTCAGATTATGAAACATCTTCATCTTCACCTTCAAATCACACCTTATTTTTTAAAAAGACTGAAGATTATGGAGAAACTTGGACTTCTGATGGAGGGTTTAAAAACTCAGGATATGGTTACTTGTCAGATGCAACAATGAATAGAATCACAGATTCACTTTATACTCTCTGGTCTGAAAACACAACTGATTATCCAGACTATCTATGGTATAAAGATGCAACATGTGATACAATAATTGATGGTGAAACTATTACTTATCCTTGTGGAGATACTTTAGGATTTTCAAATGTTGAAGGTCCATTGGTTTTAACTCCAGGTTTATTTCTATTTTATGATTATGATGTGAAAACAGACATAGATGGAGGTATTCATTTCATGGGTGTTGGAATTCCACAAGTTTGCCTAGATACCTTAAATGGTTGTGATGATTTAAGTGGAAATGGAATGCCAGATTCATTATATAATTGGTATTATGCTAGCGCAGGCCATTATTTATTTTATAATCCTGATCCACTCGATCAACCAGAAAATTGGACACTTTCATTTGTAAATGATTATCGTGATACCTATAATGCGGATTGGGATCAATCTGATATTCCACATGCAAATGCTGCTGATTATGGACCTTGGTATTATATGTACCCTCAAATTACATTTAGTGGAGAAGATGGAAGTCAGGTAATGTGGTACGCTTCTTTTGAAGGTCCAGATGGATCATTTAACTATAATGCAGACTCATCTCTCTATTTACCTTCAGACATAGATATTTTTATGAGTAAATCAACTGATCTTGGTAAAACATGGACTGAATTAGAAAATGTTACAAATACTGCTGGAGGGATATTTCCCAATAAACAGTTAGAGACAAGTGTCCATTTAGCAAATGTTGGAACAGATGATATGGTAGGTGTTTTTTATCAAATGCCTGATCTATACACCGAAACGTATCCTCCAGCTGCAGGATATGAAGATTATATGAATAGGGTCTATGTAGGAATGTATTCTAATGATGCCGAAGGTGGAACTGTTGGGCTGAATAATGAAGCAGTAATGCCAAAAGGATTTTCTTTAGAACAAAACTATCCAAATCCTTTTAATCCGATCACTCAAATATCTTACGAAATGCCATCTGAGGGAAATATTTCATTAGATTTATTTGATATTAGAGGTGTAAAGATTAAATCACTGATAAATGGTCTTAAAAGTGCGGGCTCACATACGTTTACTCTAGATGCTTCTGAGCTAGCGAGTGGTGTTTACTTTTACAGTATGACATCAAACGGGTTAAGTCAAACTCGTAAGCTTATCTTAATGAAGTAAGTAGAAAAACGGTTACAAAAATATAAATAAAGTGGGACTCATTGAGTTATGAGTCCCACTTTATCGTTCTATTATTATTAACTAAGAGGTTATCATGCAATATATATTTTTTTTACTAATGTCTTTTACTCTTTTATTTGCAAAAGACATCCAATATAAAATTAAATCACAAAATAACACGAACATAAATCTTATAAGTGTTAATGGACCGAGCCAAAACAATGGTGCCCAGTCTTTGAATACTCGAAATGCAAGAAATGACACGACTACAGTTTGGCTTCAAGATTTTGAAGGAGATTTATCTGATTGGGTGACTGAAGAAGGTTGGGAAATAACAGAGGAAGAAAGTTATAGCCCCTCTCATAGTTTCCATTTTGATGATGATAACTACGAAATTGTATCGAGTTTAACTTCCCCGATACTCTCTGTTCCGGCTCTTCAGTCTGAAAATGAAATTTTAAAATTTAATTTTGCACTTTGGGCAGATCTTCCCGATGCTGAGGGAGATGGTGATACATATTTAGATGATTATTACTGGGTTGATATTGCAAACCTTAGTGATTTACCGACCTACTTTCAAACCACTACTTCAGATGCATATGATGGTCAGAGTTGGTGGTGTGCCGATCCAGGTGTTGGCGGGTATTTAGATGCTTGGGTTCAAGTTTTACAGTCTCCTCAAATAACTGTACCTGCAGGTGGAACACTATCTGCAATGATGAAATGGGCAATTGAAGAATCTACTGGTGCTACAGTTGATGGTACATGTACCGATGGTTGGGATGCTGCAAATGTTAGAATTTCAAATGATGGTGGAGTAACTTGGAATCTGCTAACTGGAGATGATCCGTATGATTTTAGTTATGGGTATGGTTGGATTTATAATGATTCTGAGTATGATTGCGGTGGCTCTTTAGAACAAGTTTCTTCTGGTTGGGGCGGACAAGCTGATTGGCATGAAGTTACTTTTGATCTAAGCGCTTACGAAAACCAAGATGTTATTCTTCAGTTTGCTTTTGGTTCTGACCCGAGCTATTCAACGCCGGATGATAATACAATCACAGGTTTGAAAGTTGATAATATTTCAGTAAAAGGATCAGATGGTACAGTTGTTTATTCTGATAATGCAGATGAAAACTCTACTATGGTTCCCATGAATGGACTAGAGTTTTCTTGGACTCAATATTTTTATGATTATGGTGACCCAACTAGACCCGGAGGTCTTGGATGGGAAGAATACCCTGTTGGTGGCCCTTTTAATGGCAACGCTCAATTAGATATTTCTGAATATGCAGGTTCCGATATATTGCTTCGTTTCACCGCTAGAATGGATGACAATGATGATGGTGGAAATGGGAGTGGTCTTTTTATTGATGATCTCCATTTCTGGAAAATCTCAATAAATGAATTACCGGTTGTTCAAAACCTTGAAGCAGTAGCTACAGATAATCAAGTAGCTGTTACCTGGGACATGCCTGCTGCAGATAGTTTTGATGAAGACGATGTTACTTATGTTGATGGAACATTTGAAGACGCTATCATGATGTCATCTGGAACATCTATTATGGGTAATTATTTTGATGTACCTTATGGAGTAGATGCTGCATATGCAAATTCCTGTGCGGTCTGGGGTGCTGAAGGTTTTAGCGGCTTAACAACTATTTACGGGTTTTCTGTCACAGGTGGAGTTCCTAATAATGATCCTGATTACAGCACAACAATTACTTTGGAGGAAGAGCAATGGAATGTACTCGACCTAGGTTGGGAGTTTTCTGGAGATTTTTTAATTGCAGCTGAAGTTAGCACAACTGTTGGAGTTGCAATTGATGCAGATGCGGCACCAGGCCAGAATTCATGGGCAAATTTGGGAGGATGGGAGCCTTGGACTGACGTAGCAAATGAATACACTTTGACAGATGGAGAATTTGGAATTAATGCTAATATTACCACCGTTGGAGGCATGGTCCCGACATTCAACGTTTATAGGTCTCTTGGTGGAGGTGAACCAATATTAATGTTTAACGGCTCCAATCTTGAAGAGAATTCTTACACTGATAATACTGTCCAAAATGGTAATGAATATTGTTACGGAGTTACCTCAGTATACGATGATGTTGAGAGTAATCTTGCTGGACCTGTCTGTGCAATGCCTGAAGCTCAGACTATTTATGAGCTAGCTCATGATGATGGAACAAGTGAAACAAGTATCAATGCTGGGAATTCAAATTATCTAGCGGTTAAGTTTACTCCTAACGCTTACCCTGTTGATTTATATAGAATTAGCTTCTGGTGCGTAGGTAATGCGAATGGAGTCGGGTTCATAAATGTATGGGATGATGATGGAGTTGATGGGAGTCCAGGGACATTACTTATGGAAAACTTACCAACGACTTTTAGTGGTGGAATTTGGACATCTGTGAATATGGCAGATTATAGTGTGAATATCAATGAAGGAAGTTTTTATGTTGGGTGGTGGGAAACACCGAACACTCCTCCAATTGGTGTAGACTCAGATAACTCATCAGAAAATAGTTTTATAGATATTGGAGCAGGTTTAGGTTTCGAGAATTTTGGTAATTATTTCGAAGGCGCAATGATGATTCGAGCTGAAGTTGATTCGGCTAATGTAATGGCCTCAAATGATGATGGATCCTTAGCTATACCTTATTCTTTTGGTTTAAAGCAGAACTATCCAAATCCATTTAACCCAACAACGAAGATAGAATTTTCACTAGCAACTAGTGGCAGTGCATTAATTACATTATACGATATTACCGGTCGAAAAATACAAGACTTAGTAAGTCAAGATTTTTCAGCAGGAAACTATTCATATAATCTTAATGCAAAAAATCTACCTTCAGGTATGTATTTTTATAAAATGCAAATAAAAGATAATGTTGGTAATTCAACTTTCAATGCGACCAAAAAAATGGTTCTAATGAAATAGTTTTTAAATATGGCTAGGGTGTTTCACCTAACACCCTAGCCATAAAACAAAAATAATAATAAATGAAAAAAAAAGTCCTTCTTCCATACTTCCTCTTCCTCAGTTTTATCTTCTCAGAAACATATGATGATAGATTTCTAGTTTATATAAATAATAGCTTTTCGGATTTTGAATTAAATAAAACTAAGGAGTTTTCTAACAATATAGAGTTGAATCAATTCATTGAAGGTAATAGAGTAGAAAAAATTGTGAGGTGGCTACCTCATGCAAATGAAAAAGATCAAGATGGGCAGATATTTTTAAATCGTTTTTATATCTTAAAGCTAGAAAAAAAATCAGAAATGCTAGATTCTTTAATCTCAAAAGCGGCGCTGCTAACCTGTATCCAGAGTGCTGAAAAAATGGGAATAATGAAGACTGAGTATCAGCCAAATGACCCTTATTATGGTAATCAATGGTACTTACCAAATATAAAAGCTGATTTAGCATTTGATTTATGGGATATTTCAAATGGAGAACTGCCAGGATTTAGTGATGAAAACCCAATTGTGGTTGGTGTAGTGGATGTTGGTCTAGACTGGGATCACCCTGACTTAGTTGGCAATCTATGGCATAATTTAGGAGAAGATGTTGATGGTGACGGAGTTGTTATTATCTATAGCGGTGGATCTTGGGTCTTTGATCCAGGAGATATAAATGGCATAGATGATGATGGCGATGGTTATATTGATAACTTCATTGGCTATGATGTTGCGAACAATGATAATGATCCCGTGCCTCCATCAGGAAGTTTTGATCATGGTACCATGGTTGCTGGTTGTGTTTCTGCTTCGACTGATAATGGCTTAGGAATCGCATCGGTCGGATGGGGAATAAAAATAATGGGCATTAATAGCTCAAGTGAAGCTCTTGTTGTGACCGATGCTGCTGATGGTTTTTTAGCAGCGGCTCAAATGGGTGCAGATGTAATCAATTTAAGCCTGGGGTCAATGAGCTCTTGTGGCTCTTGGCAAAACCTAGTGAATGTAGCTTATAACAATTATGGTTGTATTGTAGTAGCCTCTTCGGGTAATGGGGGAGATGATGGATGGACTAATTTTGACCTTCATTCGCCGTCATCTTGCGCAAATGTTATATCTGTGACCGCTACAGAACCGGGAGATCAATTTGATTGTTGGGCAACAGCAGGGTCTACTGTTGATATTAGCGCACCTGGCTCACAAATTAGAACTACCGATGTTGGTGGTGGGTACACATATACTCAAGGTACCTCATTCTCTTCTCCAATTGTTGCTGGAGCAGCAGCGTTACTAAAATCAAGATATCCAAATGCTTCTAATACTTTTATAGAAGAATTAATTATTGATAATACAGATCCCTTTTCAGCAATGAATGGGAGTTGCCAAGGAACCAGCCTTGTTGGAATGCTGGGATCGGGTAGACTTAATATTAATAGTTCAATTATGGCTGGTGATTCATTGCAAGGGCCAGGGTTATATATATCTAATATAAACTATTTAAACGATACAGATGGTGACGGAGTTTTTAACCCAGGAGAACAAGTAAAAATAAAACTAGTAATTGGCAATGAAATTGGATTTTTAGATGCTGAGAATGTTATCGCAACAATTTCAACTGAAGACGAAAGAATTGCCTTTTTAGATAATACCATTTCTTTCTCTAATCCTATTGTAGCTGGAGGTTCTGCCTTTACATTAATTGACCACTTTTTAGTTTATGCTTTTGAAGATGTTATTTTAGGCAATATATCATGCCTAGTTAGCATCCAATCTGGATTAAATGAACCCTATAATGTAACAGATTTTCAACTTGATATTTCTTTATCTTTGGATCAGAAAGGTTTTCCTGTGGGTGAAATGAATATTGAATCATCACCTATTATCATTAATCTTGATGGAAATGGAGCGAAAGAAATAGTTTTTGGTGATGAAGATGGATATTTAAATGTTTATAGCTCAGCCGGGTTCAGCCAATTTGGATATCCTTTCGAAAGTGGTGATAAAATACGTTCAAGTCCTGCTGTGGCAGATTTAGATCTAGATGGAATCTTAGAAGTTGTTTTTGGCTCCTTTGATGGTAAACTTTATATACTTAGCCCCTTTGGGTCTGTTTTATCAGAATCTGCATACCCTGGAGATATTGTTGGTTCTCCTGCACTTATTGATCTAGATCAGGATGGCGATAAAGAGGTCGTTTTTACTACCCAATTTGGGAGCTCAGGTTCTTTATATGCAATTCGTCATAATGGAGAATCTTATGATGGATTTCCTTTAGAAATAGATGAAAAAATGGTGGTTGGACCAGCGGTTGGAGATTTAGAAGGTGATGGTCTTCCCGACATAGTAATAGCTACTTGGGATGATAATATTTATGCAGTTGATAATAGTGGTAATATCAAAGAAGGTTTCCCGATCCTATCAACAAATCGATTTAACGTCCCGCCTGTTTTAGTAGACCTTGATCTTGATGGAGATTTAGAAATTATTGTCGGTAATGATAGTGGACTTCTACAAGTTCTTGATCATAATGGACAAGAGATAATTTCTTATGATGTTGGTGATGATATAAGAGGTGGGATTTCGGTTGCAGATTTAGATAATAATGGTAGTAAAGAAATTCTTTTTAGTGGTTATGATGATTTTTTACATGCTTGGAACCCATTAGAAAATATTGAGATAGATGGATGGCCAATCGACCTCATGTCGAATTCAGTGAGCGAACCAGTGACAGCTGATTTGGATAATGATGGTGATTTGGAGGTAGTTGCAGCCAATAAATCTGGTATGCTTTTTATTTTTCATCATGATGGAACTAGCTTTAATGGGTTTCCTACAAGTTTAAACCAATATATAGAATCTTCTCCTGTTATAGATGATATAGATGAGGATGGTGATTTTGAAATAGCTATTGGAACAAGCGAAGGGCTATATGTTTTCGACATAAAAACTCAAAAAGGGGATATTCTTTCATGGAAACTACACCGTGGAAATACGGATAGATCTGGCTCTCTAGGTTTTACTCTAGTTGAAATTAAAAATGATGCTGAACTTATTCCTTCTAAATTCTTAGTTAGTAAAAATTATCCAAATCCTTTTAATCCAATTACATCAATTGATATAGCAATTCCAGAAAAAAGAAGCTTATTAATTCAAGTATTTGACTTAAATGGGAGGATACTGAATACTTTGATTAATAAAGAACTTGAACCTGGAAATTATTCAGTTGACTGGAATGGTGAAAGTTATTTAGGTCAGTCTCTAGCAACTGGACTTTACATAATTCGCGTTGTATCAGGGAGTCATTTTAGCTCACAGAAAGTGTTACTTTTAAAATAAAAGGCTATTGCTATGATTAAAATCATTGTTGTTTTTTCTATTTTAACACAAACATATTCACAACAATTGAGGTCTTTTTGTGGTACTCCAGACCCTACAATAGATGAGATTAATGAGGTGAGTGAGTCTATCCGTAACTGGGAAATGAGTAACCTTAGAACACCTAGTGATGAACCAGTAAATGTATTAGTTGCATGGCATGTGATACATGATTCAAATAACTTGGGAAATATTTCAAATGAGCAAATAGACGATGCCATTGACCAGCTAAATTATTTTTATAATGAGACTTTTAATTTCTATTTCACGCTTGATACTGTAACAAGAACCGCAAACAATGATTGGTTTATTTTTGAACCAAATGAACAAGCTAATGAAAGTTCTGATGAACAAGAAATGAGATCGCAAACTGCTATAGATCCAGTACACCACTATAATATTTGGTCCGTAAAGACTGAACCTGAAGATGGCTATATCACCTTAGGATGGAATTATTTTCCTTTTTGGAACTCTGAAAATAGTTATTGGCAAGGAACGACGATTAACTACACAGCTATCCTTTCTGGAACTTTGACTCATGAAGCGGGTCATTATTTTGGGCTTTATCATGTATTTCAAGGAGGTTGTAATGGTGTGAATGATGAGGTGTCTGATACACCGGCTATGGCAGAAGATGCTAATACTAGCTGCAATAGCAGCCAAGATAGTTGTCCTGACGAGGAAGGGCTAGATCCCGTTCGTAATCATATGAATTACTCAAATTGTAGAGATGAGTTTACTTCGGGGCAATCAGATAGAGGCTATTCAATCACAAATATTTATCATCCAGGACTCCTTGAAAACTTATTTTACTATCCCAACCTTTACTATAGTAGTTTGAATTATTCTAATGATTCGGATGGCGATGGAATTTTTAATCCAGGAGATACCATTAGGGTCAGGGCTAATATTGGCAATTTATGGGGTGCAGATGGAAATAATATCAGATTGACGTTATCTTCCCAAGACAGTAGGCTGAATATTTCAGATAGTATTGTTCAATTTCAAAGTCCTTTAGAAGCAGGCGAAGTTTCTTTTGGCCCGTTATTAGACTGGTTTCAGGTCTCGGCAGAGAGCGAAGCTTCGCTAGGGAATATTCAATGTAAACTAAAAATAACCTCGAATAGTTCTGATTATCCTTATGAAATCACTGAGGATGTCTCAATCAGACTTTCAATAGATCAAAATGGGTTTCCTATCACTGGGTTTGTCGTCAAATCTTCTCCAGTTGTTACAGATTCTGATAATGATGGTCAAAAAGAAATTTATTTTGGTACTGAAGAGGGCAAGCTACAAGGGTATCATTTCACGGGAGATTTGATAAGTGGTTTTCCTTTTACTACTGGTGATAATGTAAGGTCAAGTCCAGCAATATCAGATTTAGATAATGACGGTTCAGATGAGATTATTTTTGGCTCTTTTGATGGAAAAATTTATGTTTTAGATTCCCAAGGTAATCCAAAACTCACCTATGCACAATCAGGATCTATAGTTGGTTCAGTGACACTAGCTGATTTAGATCAGAGCGGTAGTAAAGAGATTATCTTTACAACTCAGGATGGTAACGCAGGTAAGCTTTATGCAATTCACAATGATGGTTCAGATGTAGAAGGTTTTCCAATTGATGTGGATGAAAAGATGCTTGTTGGCGCTGCAGTTGGAGATTTAGAAAATGATGGAAGCGTAGATATTGTTATTTGCACATGGGGAGAAAAAATTTATGCTTACAATAGCAATGGTGTTTTAAAGGAAGGGTTTCCCGTTGTTTCGACTAAGCGCTTTAATGCACCGCCAACACTTGTTGATATTAATAACGATGGAAGCTTAGAAATTGTGGCGGGTAACGATGATGGTTTGCTTCACGTCTTAAGCCATGATGGTAGTAATTTTGCAACTTTTAACACAGGTGATGATATAAGAGGTGGAATCTCAATAGCAGACTTTAATAATGATGGAGTAATTGAGCTTCTTTTTTCGGGATATGATGATAATATCCATATCTGGGATCCCATAAATGGAGTTGAGCTAGAGGGATGGCCTATTGATATGGGCTCCAATTCACTGAGCGAGCCTCTTACAGCGGATTTAGATGGGGATGGTGATCTTGAAATTATAGCGGCAATCAAATCAGGTACTGTTCATGTTTTTCATCACGATGGCTCTTATTTTGAGCCATTCCCAGTAAACATAATTGGTGATATTGAATCAACTCCAGTGATTGATGACATTGATAACGATGGAGATAATGAGCTTGTTTTTGGGACTACTGCAGGTCTACATATTCTTGATATTAAAAATCCTAAAGGTGAGAGTCCTTCTTGGAAAATTCATCGTGGAAACATAGAAAGAACTGGTTATATAGGGTTATCTTTTTTACCAATTGATAAGAATTCTCTTAATTTTCCAAACAAATTTATTGTAGGTGCTAGTTATCCTAATCCTTTCAACCCCTTTACTCAGTTTGATATTTCAATTGTTGAAAAAAATACTTTATCAGTTAAAGTTTTTGACTCCAGAGGTCGTTTAGTAAATATTCTTCAAAATAGGATTGTTAATCCAGGGAGTTATAAGATAAAATGGAGTGGAATTGATAGAAATGGTAGTGCTGTTTCAACTGGAATTTATTTTATAAAAGTGGAGTCTGGTAAAAACTATAGTACGCAAAAAGTACTTTTAGTTAAATAATTAATAAAAAAATGGATAGTTTTTTATGAACAAATATTTATTGATAGCTTTTTTACCTATTTTAATCTTATCTCAAAATCTGCAACGACCTTGCGCAACGGAGTCTCGAACTGCAGAGCAGGCTAGAGAGATGAAGCAATTATTTGAAAATTATTCTATGGGAAATAATACCAGAGTTGATGATCCAGTTCATATTCTAGTAAAATTTCATGTAATACACGCTTCAAATGGTGATGGAAATGTCTCTGATGAAAATATTTATGAACATTTTGAATGGGTAAATGAAGCTTTTGCTCAGCACAACTTTGTTTTTACTGTAGTTAGCATAGATCGCACTGAAAATGATGAGTGGTTTGTAAATTGGGACGGGCAAGAGGCCTGGCCGGCAATGCAGCAATTAGCTGAGGAGCCATATTATTATTTAAATGCATATAGCGCAGATTTAGAAAGTATGGGAGCTTGGGGGTATTCTTACCTAGGTAATGCATATGGGCCAAGCGCTTATCAGCAAAGTATAAACTTGCATTATACTCGAGTTGCGTATGGTCTTGATACAGGCGTTCATGAGATAGGTCATCATTTAGGTCTAGATCACACATTCTCTGGAAGCTGTTCAATTACTAATGATGGTATTGATGATACGCCTGCTATGGATGAAAATGAAAACAATAGCTGTAATGAAAATCAAGATAGTTGTCCTGAGCTAGAGGGTCTCGATCCGGTTCGAAACTATATGAACTATTCATCAGATGATTGTCGAAATAATTTTACATTAGGCCAGGACGATTATATGGGGTTCATAACTACAAATTATCACCCAGGATATTTAACCCATGATTTATGGTATCCTAACTTATCCATTGATGCTATAAGTGTTAATCAGGATAGTGATGGTGATGGGATTTTTAATCCTGGAGATACAGCGAGAATATTGATTAATCTAGAAAGCCTTGTTGGTATAACTGCTAGCGGTGTGACTTTAAATTTATTCACTGAAGACGAAAGATTGTTCGTAATTGATAATACTGTGACTTTTCCAGATTCGATTCCTCCAAATACTACAACCTTTAATTTTTTGGATTGGTTTGAAGTCTATGTAGATCCCAATGCTTCGCTTGGAACTATTACATGCAGTGTCTTAATTACAACTGACAACCAGGAGTATCCCTATCATAACATTGTACCTATTGAAATACCGATAAGTTTAAATCAAGCTGGATTTCCAACAGAAAATTTTACTATAAAGTCATCACCTATTATCTCCGATTTGAATAGTGATTTGAGTTCGGAAATTTATTTTGGTTCTGACAACGGAAAATTTTATGGATTTGATCAAACGGGTCAACTCTTAAATGGTTACCCGATTGATGCAGATGCTGATCTTAGATCAAGTCCTGCTGTTGGTGATTTGGATGGAGATGGGCAAAATGAGATTGTATTTGGTTCTAATGATGGGAAACTATTCATTTTAAATAGTGATGGATCTCAGAATTTGATTTATCCTGCTAGTGGCTCTATAAATGGATCGCCTGCTTTATATGATCTAGATAATAACGGTGATTTAGAAATTATTTTTACAACAGATTACAACTCCTCTGGGAAAGTTTATGCTATTAATTATAATGGAGAAAATTTAGATGGATTCCCAGTTGATATTGGTGAAAAAATGTTAGTTGGTGCTGCTGTTGCTGATTTAGAAAATGATGGTATTGCAGATATTGTAGTTTGTACTTGGGGTGAAAATATTTATTCATTAAATCAAGATGGAAACATTAAAACAGGTTTCCCTTTTATCTCAGGCAAACGTTTTAATGCTCCACCAACTCTAGCAGACATAACTCTTGATGGAAACCTTGAAATAATTGCTGGTAATGATGACGGTATTTTACACATACTGAATTTTAGCGGTTCTGAATTATACAATTTTGATACGGGAGATGACATCAGAGGAGGCATATCTGTTGCAGACCTTGATGATGATGGTTCTAAAGAAATCCTCTTTAGTGGATATGATGATCTTGTTCATGTTTGGAATCCTATTTCTGGACAAGAGTTGGAAGGTTGGCCAGTTGATTTAGGGGCTAACTCTCTTACGGAGCCATTAGTAGTTGATCTAGATAATAATGGTGATTTAGAGGTTGTTGCTGCTAATAAAAATGGTGTGTTATTTGTCTTTAATCATGACTCTTCTCCATTTGGTAGTTTTCCAATCTCTTTAGGAGGAGCGGTTGAATCAACGCCAGTTATATCAGATCTAGATCGAGATGGTGATTTTGAAATAGCAATTGGTACGACCATGGGATTAAAAGTAATTGATGTTAAAACTGAAAAAGGTGAGCAACCATCTTGGAAGTTATTTCGTGGTAATATGGGGCGATCTGGAACACTAGGTATTTCTATGCTAGCAATAAATGATTCTGAGAAACTTGCTCCGTCACAGTTTAATGTCAGTGCAAACTATCCAAATCCATTTAATCCTTCTACATCAATAGATATTATAATTATTGATGAAAATAATTTAAATGTGAGTATTTATGATGTTTCTGGACGTTTAATTAATACTTTGAAAAATACCAGTGTCCTTCCAGGGTCGTATAAAATTAGATGGATGGGTAATGATTTAAAAGGGCGGAGCATGCCAACGGGTATATATTTCCTCCAAGTTCATTCTGGAAAAAATATTAATTCTCAAAAAGTCCTTTTAATAAAGTGATTTACATGATTGCAAAAACGAGTGATTCTTTATTAAGTTCAGAATACATTATATGGAGTCTAGAATGACAAAAAACTTTAAAATTGTTTTAACCAGTGTTATTTTTCTTTCAGGTTTATGGGCTAACCTCGATTGTCCTGCGGATTCATCAGTCCATCTTGATACTAGAACAATGTTACCTGACGGTAGTCCAAATCCAACTTATGGATTAGATATTACAACAGGTGTCTGTGGATGCCTTGGCTTTGTTGACGGTGCATCAATAGATGGAAATCAAGTTACTTTTACAATTAGAATATTAGATAACGAGCCAATTCGTGGAATTGAATTAGATATTTATCATGATAATTTAGATCTTGTATACTCTGGGCTTTCTAAAGGTTCAAAATTAGAAGAAGTTATTGATGAAGATGGTAACCCTAGGACAATGACTCTTCTTGGTAATTACTTAGAGGATCATTTAAAAGTTTTAGCTTACAGTACATCTAGAGCAAGAACAGCAGGTGATGGCGGAGAGGGAGATCTGATGCATCTAACTTATGAATTAGCTGAGGGTGCCTCCTTACCAAGCGAAGTAACTTTTTACTTTGGTTTAGCAAATTTACCTGGTACTTCCATGGACCCTGAGCTGCTTAACGTTGTCTGTGGCTATCCTGATATGAATAATCCAATGGTCGTTTCAACTCAAGCTTTAGTTTCTGTGGATGAGCAACAGTCTGTCCCTGATGCTTTTGCTTTAAATCAGAATTATCCAAATCCATTTAACCCTTCAACTCAAATATCATTTGATATTCCGGAGGCGAGTGAATTAGTTACTTTATCTGTGTACAATATTCTTGGACAAAATATTAACAAACTAGTTAGCGGTTCAATGAATGCGGGTAGATACACACAGGAATGGGATGCAACTGATGAGTTAGGTAGCCCTGTTGCATCAGGCATCTATTTTTACGAATTACGTAGTAGCAATTTTGTATCAAGAAAGAAAATGTTATTGATACGTTAACCCTATTTACAAATAACATCTTTTAATTAAATTCCCCTATCTTTGGATAGGGGTTTTTTTTTATGCGGAAAAAAAATAAACATATTCTATTAGCACTATTTTTTTCTATTACATTTTCCCAGGAAAATATATATAGATCAGTTGATGATATCAAAAAAGAGTGGTCTGGGTATACTTCGTATCAAAAAGAAGAGATGGTCTCTTTTTCAGAATTTCTTTTTAAAGAGGGTCATTATGAGCGATGCTTGTTAAGCCTCTTCGAGTTGTCTTATAAGTTCCCAAATGATCCAATAGTGCCAAATATTCAATACCATATAGCTAGATGCTACGAGGAAATGAAAAATTACGCCCTAGCTCAGCGTTATTATAAAAAAGCGATGCATATTGAGCCTTCAAACTCTTTTGTCTATAAAGCCGCTAATTATAGGTTTAATCATATTTACTTACTGAGTGGAAATCAAGAAGAAGTTATTGAATCAGCTAAAGACAGTGAAGATCCATACTTAATTGCATTTAAGGGATACGCTCATTTACAGAATCAACAATGGGAAGAAGCAAGAACTTCATTTATTTTAGCCCAATCAATATTTAACCATCAACATTATAACAAATTAATAACTCCTATTTTTAAAATAATAGAAGATGTTGGTTCTCTTCCAATGCACAATAAATACTTTGTCTTTTTCTCTGGTTCTCTTATTCCAGGGGGAGGGCAGTTTTTATTGAATGAACCTAGTGGGGGGCAAGGAGTGTTTGTAAGTGTGGCGATGATGTTATTAATTAATTCATGGGTTGATTCAAATATCCTATTAGGAGAAGGACGGTTCTCGGAAAGCGAAGGTAATTTTTTACCAGTATTTAAGGATTTTAAATTTAAGGGATCAGAAAAATCACTACAAAATAAAGATAGAATACCAATTTCAATCGTAATGGATTCTGCAATATTAAAATTTATCACACCACCATTCTTAGTGGCTTCATCATTGTATGTTACTAGTTCTGTTTTGTCTTTTTTTGATACTAAAAGAAAAAACAAAGAGTTAATTGAGTTTTATATTTCTCAAGAACTTAAGAATGTGAATTCTAATAGATTTTTAGATTTCCCTGAACCTACTTTAAAGGTGCTTAATTAAAGGTTTTTTGATTTATTTTAGAATTTATTAGAATATCTATTGCGCGACCTCAATAGGCTCATTAAGTTTGCCGGCTCTTCGGAGCTTGGTTATTGAAAATTTGGTATACGACGAGTCTAAACGTCGATTCCGGCCAGAAATACAAATATCTTTATTACATACAATGGAGAGTTTGATCCTGGCTCAGGACGAACGCTGGCGGCGTGCTTTATACATGCAAGTCAAGGAGAAAGTTTTCTTCGGAAAACGATTAAACTGGCGAACGGGTGAGTAACGCGTAGGCAACCTGCCCTATAGATTGGGATAACATTGGGAAACTGATGCTAATACCGGATGATGCAACATTTTCTTTGGAAAGAGTTGTTAAAGCGGGCTTCGGCTCGCGCTTTAGGATGGGCCTGCGTCCGATTAGCTTGTTGGTAAGGTAATGGCTTACCAAGGCAATGATCGGTAGCTGGTCTGAGAGGATGATCAGCCACACTGGGATTGAGATACGGCCCAGACTCCTACGGGAGGCAGCAGTAGGGAATTTTGCGCAATGGGGGAAACCCTGACGCAGCAACGCCGCGTGACCGATGAAGCATTTAGGTGCGTAAAGGTCTGTCGTAAGGGAAGAAAAATTCGGATGTAAATAATGTTCGAATCTGACGGTACCTTACAAGAAAGCACCGGCTAACTTCGTGCCAGCAGCCGCGGTAATACGAGGGGTGCTAGCGTTGTCCGGAATCATTGGGCGTAAAGGGTCCGTAGGCGATCTAACAAGTCAATTGTTAAATACATCGGCTTAACCGATGAAATGCAGTTGAAACTGTTAGAATAGAGTTTAGGAGAGGAAAGTGGAATTTCTGGTGTAGCGGTGACATGCGTAGATATCAGAAGGAACACCAATGGCGAAGGCAACTTTCTGGCCTAAAACTGACGCTGAGGGACGAAAGCGTGGGGAGCGAACAGGATTAGATACCCTGGTAGTCCACGCCGTAAACGATGAGTACTTGGTGTCGGGGGAATCGACCCCCTCGGTACCGGAGCTAACGCATTAAGTACTCCGCCTGGGAACTACGACCGCAAGGTTGAAACTCAAAGGAATTGACGGGGACCCGCACAAGCGGTGGAACATGTGGTTTAATTCGATGCAACGCGAAGAACCTTACCTGGGCTTGACATATTCATGAAAGTTTTGTGAAAGCAAAACCCTCGAAGACTTCGGTCAACGACATGTCTACAGGTGATGCATGGCTGTCGTCAGCTCGTGTCGTGAGATGTTGGGTTAAGTCCCGCAACGAGCGCAACCCCTATCCTTAGTTGCCAGCACATTATGGTGGGGACTCTAAGGAGACTGCCTGGGATAACTAGGAGGAAGGTGGGGATGATGTCAAGTCAGTATGTCCCTTATGCTCAGGGCTACACACGTGTTACAATGGTTGGTACAATGGGTCGCGAAGCCGCAAGGTGAAGCCAATCCCCAAAAACCAACCCCAGTTCGGATTGGAGTCTGCAACTCGACTCCATGAAGCAGGAATCGCTAGTAATCGTGGATCAGAACGCCACGGTGAATACGTTCCCGGGTCTTGTACACACCGCCCGTCACGCCATGGAAGTCAGTAGTACCCGAATCGGGTGGCCCAACCTTCGGGAGGGAGCTCGTTAAGGTAAGACTGGTAACTGGGGCGAAGTCGTAACAAGGTAGCCGTACCGGAAGGTGCGGCTGGATCACCTCCTTTTCAAGGAGTATCTCGAAGCGATTCGAGAGAGGTCGAGCCAGAATTGATTTATAGTTCGTCGTATACCCTAATTTTTTGGGCTTGTAGCTCAGGTGGTTAGAGCGCATCCCTGATAAGGATGAGGTCCGTGGTTCGAGTCCACGCAGGCCCACTTAAACTACTTTTTGGGGCCGTAGCTCAGTTGGGAGAGCGCCTCACTTGCACTGAGGAGGTCGCAGGTTCGATCCCTGTCGGCTCCACCATGTTTTTAGTAGTGTAATTTTTGATAGTATAGTTTTTGTAGTATAGTTTTAATGTTTTTTGACAATTTGGAAATTGGAAAGATTAAATCACCTGTCCGGTGATTTAATGTAGCCAAGTCATCTTCAAGAACAACACTTTGGTAAAGCTACTAAGGGTGTACGGGGGATGCCTAGGCACATGGAGACGATGAAGGACGTGATAAGCTGCGATAAGCCTCGGGAAGGTGCAAATAACCTTTGATCCGGGGATGTCCGAATGGGGAAACCCACTTGAATTAATCTTCAAGTACTTCTATTTGAATACATAGAATAGATAGAGTCAACGGAGTGAACTGACACATCTAAGTAACTCCTGGAAAAGAAAATAAAAATGATTCCCCTAGTAGTGGCGAGCGAACAGGGAAGAGCCTAAACCATTAACGTGTCAAGCTTACAGGCGTTGCGTTAGTGGTGTTGTGGGGCAAATTTGGAACTAACTGTAATTAGTTCGACGAGTCAAAAATTCAATGGTTAGGTGAACGTTCTGGAAAGTTCGATCATAGAAGGTGATAATCCTGTAACCGAAAACCAGAGAACTCGTTGATTTTTGTTCCCAAGTAGCGCGGGACACGAGAAATCTTGTGTGAATCTGCCGGGACCATCCGGTAAGGCTAAATACTCCCATGTGACCGATAGTGAACTAGTACCGTGAGGGAAAGGTGAAAAGTACTCCTAACGGAGAGTGAAATAGAACCTGAAACCGTATACCTACAAGCGGTCGGAGCTCCATTTAGGTGGGGTGACGGCGTGCCTTTTGCATAATGAGCCAGCGAGTTGCTCGTAC
>ENA-ORDA01000798-ORDA01000798.1-marine-metagenome-genome-assembly--contig:-NODE-798-length-29572-cov-4.513477_pt1 | contig 29572 bp, 26 predicted proteins | sample MGYA00237778_ERZ508506 | MGnify/ENA primary metagenome ERZ508506 (study PRJEB26177, sample SAMN06267891) | marine metagenome | isolation source: Monterey Bay, California, USA | place: Pacific... | reverse complement strand
GCGACGTGCGTGCATCAACATTAACGACTTTATTGTTTGATGACGGCCCCCTGTTTTTGACAGATTGTTTTATCGACCTAGACCCAAGCGTTGAACAAATTGTCTCCAAAACATTGCTGGGCATAGAGCAAGTGAGACATTTCGGTATCACGCCTCGCGTGGCACTGTTGTCGCACTCTAACTTTGGCTCTTCAAACGCGCCTTCCGCTAGAAAAATGCGCCAAGCCAGCGAAATTCTCAGAGCTAAGTTGCCTGATGTGGAGATAGATGGCGAAATGCATTCGTTGACGGCATTGGATTCGGCCTACCGAGAGACCATTTATGGTGACAGTCAACTTCGTGGGAAGGCCAATCTGCTGGTGTTTCCTGGTCTTGATGCCGCCAATATTGCGTTGGGACTACTTCGGCAGACAGCGAATGGTCTGCTGATTGGCCCCTACATGTCAGGACTCAAACGGCCGGCACATATCATGGTGAACTCAGCGACACCGCGAGCGATTTACAATGTCAGCGCATTGGCGGTAGCAGAAATCTTGGCGAAGCAGGAGTAGCAGGCCGTCGCTCCCGCGATGAGGTGACGTCACTCATTGAGCATCGCCGTCGCGAAATCGATGGCCGGATTGTTGCTGGGCCTGCCGTGCAAAATGGGCGTGCTCAGTAGACTTGCTGAGGCGACACCCGCATGATGGCGCCTGCCGCCAAGCTTGATCAAGCACGACCCTGTCAGTTGCTCATCCGAGTAGGGTGCTAGGATTAAAAGTAATCGCTTTTACAATGATTTTTTGACGTGGAGTATGATTTATGCCGATTGGTTTACTAGCAAAAATTGCTGTTCAGGAAGGTAAGAATGAGGCCTTTGAAAAGGCTTTCTTGGAGCTGACGGCAAAAGTGAGGGCGAATGAACCGGGAAATATATTTTACGCATTAAACCGCAGCCAAACTGATCCACAGCTTTACATTGTGATGGAACAGTACACGGATGCCGAGGCACTTGAGGTGCATCGAAAATCGGATTATTTTCTGGCGGCCAACGGCGTGCTGGGTGGACTGGTTTCAGGGGCGCCGGAGATCGAGTTGTTCGAAGCGTTGCTAGGCTGACGCTGGTAAACTGGTCTCCAATGGCCGTAGTCCCATTGAGAAGGAACCGTATTAATAAGGCGCAAGTCCGATGGCGCGGAAATGTCATTGGCCTGAGACAGCTCGACGATCTTGTCGTTGCACCAAAATAGCGAGGCATGACAATTGATGCTGAATAACACAAGATCAGGTCACTACACTGTATGAGCGATTTTTTGAAGCCGGACAGCGAGGGCAGAGTCGATGGACGCCGGCTTCGCAGCGAGCGAAGTCGGCTGGCCTTCGTTGACGCTGTGCTGGTGTTGCAGGAGGAGGGCGTTCTAGTTCCTACCGCTCAACAGATCGCTGATCGTGCGGGTGTTGGCATTCGCTCTTTTTTTCGACATTTCGAAGATATGGAGTCGTTATTTAAGGCCATCGACGATCATATCCGTGACTCTTATGAGGCGCTCTTCATCAGTGGTGATCGCAGCGGCACATTGGAGGAGCGCATTGATGCCATGGTGAAGCGTCGCGCCGACGCCTTTGAGAGCGTGACGAATATTACACAGGGCACTCGCGCCCAACTGTGGCGTTATCAGACATTGCGAGACAATTACGCGCGCAACCAGCGCGGCTTGCGCAAGGACTTAGATAACCTGTTGCCTGAATTGCACTCCCTGCCCGATGAGACACGTGAGTCGATCGACGCAATCACGTCCTTCGAAATGTGGGACAGGTTGCGTTCCCATCAAGGGCTCAGTAAAACGGCCAGTGTCAACCTCCTTAGGACCTTGCTAAAAACCGTGATCCCTGCGGATTGACAACAGGCCGACGTAACAGAACCGGTGCGAGATGAGCGTTGCTGCCAGCTTGGCGTCTATACTGGCTGAAACAATGATTCATTCGCTTCACAATCGCTTCACACCGTTCCAAAAAAACCACTGACCTCTGCATAAAGACCTCTGCACCGCTCCATAAAAACCATCGCACTGCTCCATAAGAACCACCGCACCTGTGACTCGGTCCATCGCCTATCAGTCTGTGTCCTGCTTGGCTCTCAGATTGGCTTGCAAGCCCCGATCGGTATCGTTGGCGGCACCCCTGTCACTGCTTTTGCGAGCTAGGAGAGTACTGCATAGACCGGTTTTGCGGGCCATTCCCGTGCCAAGTCCGCGGCGCTTTACCATTTTCTGGCGCGCTGACTGCGAGCGCTGTTTCGTGCCGAGGGAACCCGTCGATGAGCGACTTGAAGCATCCTGATTATTATGGCATTTTTTATGTCATAATAATCAGGCGCTCATCAATCAGACCCTAAAAGAGAACTAGAGACAGCCCATGAAAAAATTACTCGCTGGTGGTTTACTCCTCGTCGCCTTAGGCGGCCTCGTACTCCTGTCGCTCCCGACCATTTTGCATAAAGCGGGGCTGCATCCGACCTACAGCGGACCAACCGTATCCTTACCGGGCAAGCGCGCCTTAATCATTACGACCAGTCACGACGTGCTGGCAGCGCCGGGTGAAACCGAGGGGGAGCCAACTGGAGTGATGGCTTCTGAGCTGACCCACCCTTACTACACCTTCCTTGACGGCGGTATGGACGTGGATCTCGCCAGTATTCAGGGCGGCGAAATCCCCATCGATCCTCAAACTTTGCGGTTTATGGTCAAATCGCCGGAGGACGAGCGTTATTTGAACGACAAGCTGGCGCAGGCGAAAGTGAACAACGCTATCCCTATCGCCGGCGTCGACATCGGCCAGTACGATATCGTCTTCCTCTCAGGTGGCTGGGGTGCGGCCTATGACCTGGCGCAATCCCCCGAACTGGCGGCCAAGGTGAGCGAGGCGTATTACGGTGATAAGGCGGCTGTGATGGGTGGCGTCTGCCACGGCGTATTGGGGTTAGTGAATGCGCTTGACCGCGACGGCAACCTGCTGATCGCTGGGCGCCGCATGACCGGTGTGACTGACAAGCAAATTCAAGAGCTGGGTATTGAAATGACACCACTGCATCCCGAGACGGAGCTGCGCAAGGCGGGGGCCGTATTTGAGAGTCAGACCGCCTTCAGAGATATTTTTGCGACTCATGTGATTGCCGACGACGAGCAGCGCTTCGTCACGGGTCAGAATCAGAACTCGGGTCTGGAGACGGCGCATACCATGATGCGTATTCTGAGCGCGCGGAACTAATCTATTAAGGGGTCAGGTGGGTGAAGCGCTGGCCTGCGCTCAGAACTAAGGGGAAGACAAGTGAATAGCGTATTAAAAGGTCTGGTGCTCGTGATTGCGGTTTCATTTCTGGTAACCGGATTGCGTTGGCTCGTCGCGCCTGTTGGCGTCGCCCCCACATTTGGTCTGACCTTGGACCAAGGTGTGGGCTTGAGTTCTCAGGTGGGTGATATGTCTGCCTTCTTTTTGACACTGGCGACTTGCTTATTGATTGCACTGATTAGTGGGCGTCGCAGTTGGTATTACCCCGCGATTATGTTGCTCTCGTTCACGGCCATTGGGCGTATTGTTGCCTGGTTGGTGCACGATGCCGCACTGGCGTTGGATCTTATTGCGCCTGAGGTGGTCGTGTCGATTATTTTACTCGTGGCGTCGCGCCGGTTGGCCAAAGAGGCATGAACTGTTGAGCGTCTCTCGTGTCTGCCAGTGGATTTTAGCAACCGCGTTGTCATGGGGTTTTATCATAACGGCGGTGCTGGCAAGCGACGAGATGGGTGGGGCCAGCAATGCGCCATCTGCCCTCGCGTCACGCCCCAATATCGTTTTTATACTCGCAGACGACCTCGGCTATACCGACATTGCCCCCTATGGCAGCGAGGTCAGCACCCCGGCGCTGTCGGCCTTGGCTAAACAAGGGGTGCGGTTCACGAACTACCATACCGCCGCCAACTGCGCGCCAGCCCGAGCGATGTTACTCACCGGTGTCGATAGCCACGCTGCAGGTGTTTCGAACATTTCAGAGCTGCTGGCGCCCGAGCAACGAACACAGCCTCAATATCAGGGAGAACTGGGTGACAACGTGGTCACTGTGGCTACCCTTTTAGAGGGGAGTGGTTATCACACCTATATGGCCGGTAAGTGGCATTTGGGGTCCAGTCCGGAGAAACGACCCAGTCGACGAGGTTTCGAGCGAACACTGGCGTTGATGGATTCCGGCGCCGATCACTGGGAGCAGCGCCCTTATATACCTCTATATGATCGGGCGAACTGGTTCGCCGACGGCGAGCGCTTCACTTTACCCGATGACTTTTACTCTTCACGGTTTCTCGTTGATAAGACCATTGAGTTCATCGATAGCAACCGTGAAGACGGCAAACCGTTTTTTGCTTATCTGCCGTTTCAGGCGGTGCATATACCCGTGCAGGCGCCGCGGGCCTATATCGATAAATATCAAGGGGTCTACGACACGGGGTGGGACGTGTTGCGTCATCAGCGGCTGGCGTCAGCGGTCAAACTAGGCATCGTGCCAGCAGATACTGCCATGGTGGATATGTCGACGACTGATGACTGGAATGCGCTGGATGAGCAGCGACAGCGTTACGAGGCCAAGCGCATGGCGGTCTATGCGGGCATGATCGAAGCCATGGATTTTCACATCGGTCGTCTGGTGGCATATCTCAAGTCACGGGGCCAGTATCGCAATACCATCTTTATTTTCACCTCCGATAACGGTACCGAGGCAAGTGGCGCCGCCGATCAGATGGCCTTTGCCCAAACCATCGGGCCTCGTCAGCTGGGTTACGACTCAGATTATGATCGCTTGGGCCTGAAGGGCAGCTTTAATACGATAGGCCCGAGCTTCGCCAGCGCCTCAGCCAGTCCTCTCTCGCACTACAAATTTTATGCCGGTGAGGGAGGCATGCGTGTGCCCTTGATCATTGCGGGTGAACCGGTGAGACAGCCGGGTGAGTTGAACCGCGCGTTTGCCTGGGCCACCGACATCACCCCCACCATTCTCGCCCTATCCGGCACTGCGCTGCCGGGTGATCGCTATGCGGGGCGACCGGTATTGCCGCTGATTGGTCGTGACCTGACGCCGCTATTGAGGGGGGAGGTTGAGCGCGTCTACGGCGAGGACGACGCCGTAGGATACGAGTTAACGGGGCACGGGGCTTTGTTCCAAGGGGATTACAAGGTGGTGGTGAATCAGGCGCCGCTGGGCGATGGTCAGTGGCGACTGTTCAATATTGTTGAAGACCCGGGAGAAACGGTGGATCTAGCCGCTACACAGCCGGCCCTCTTTCAGCGCATGCTGTCTCGCTATCAGCAATATCAGGAAGAGAATGGTGTGCTGCCGCTTCCGGTTGGCTACACACAGATGAGGCAGTTGTTTATCAACACGCTTCACAAAAAGTCGGGGGAGCAAATCCTTATCTTCCTACTGGCCCTACTGTTGTTGCTGCCGTTTTATGTGGCGTATCGAATCAAAAAGGACGTGTTGAGATGACTGATCTGCATTGTTTGTATGCCCTGTCCCATTCACTCTATTCAGGTCGGGCTCGCGCTTACCTTATTAAGCAGCGTATTGCGTTTCAGGAACGGTCTACGGGCCATGAAAGTTTTAAGGCTGAGGTGTTGCCCAAGGCCAAGCTCGCGACAATACCGACGCTGGTCACTCCCGCAGGAGAGGTCATTCGGGACGGCGCTGCGATCATTGAGCATTTTGAGTCGGCCAATGGCCGCCCCAGCCAACCACCGGGGCCTTGCCAGCAAGTTATCAGCGCGCTGTTCGACGTGATTGGTCACGATGGGCTGCTGAGGCCGGCGATGCACTACCGTTGGAATTTTCCAGCAGAAAACCTCCATTTTGTGCAATATCACTTTTTGCACGCGCAGCGAGATACACCAGAGCGCGCCGAAAAAACCGAGCATATGATGAACCGAATGCGTCATGTCACTGAGGTATTTGGCGTCACTGAGCAATCTCAACCTCTGGTAGAAGCGCTCTATACGGAGTACCTCGATGCCTTCAATGCGCACTTTGAACAGTATCCCTACCTTTTGGGTTGGAAACCCTGTGTTGGCGATTACGGACTGCTCGCACCCCTGTATGCGCATTTAGGAAGGGATCCTTATCCGGCGTCATTGATGCAACAGCGTGCCCCGCGGGTGTACCGATGGGTTGAACGGATGAATCGCCCAGACCAAGACGTGCCGGAGTTTTTTGCGCCGGGCACTGATTTTTTGAACAACGATGAGATACCCGAAACGTTGATGGCGGTTTTGCGCGCAGTGGCGGAAGACTTTGTGCCCGAGACTCGTGCCGCGGCTTCCGTTATCAATGACTGGCTGGGTCGACAGCAGCCAGAAGCAGGTGCGGCTGCAGTGGGTCGGCTGGGCAATCTGCTGGGCAGAGCCGAGTTCAGTGTGCGAGGGCAAACGATCACTGCTTTAGCCTCGCCTTACCGTTTTTACCTGTTACAACGAGTGCAGGCCATTTATGCGGGCCTGCCTTTGGATGAGCAAGTATCCGTCGAGCAAATGCTGCAGGCCTGCGGCATGCACGAGATGTTATCGATCAAACTCGATCGCGTGATGGGCCGAGCAGATAATCTTGAGGTGTGGCAATGAACCCTCCGAGCGGTATTTTGGTGATGATCAAGACAGTCGTTACCGTGTTGAGTCTGTTAACGCTCTGTCTGTTTCTTTTTCTATTTTGGCTGGGATACTTTTCGTCTCGACCGCCACTCACTATCGACGCGGCGACGCTTGCCGGGGACGGCAGCGCGCTCAATTACTGTGCCTTGCCAGAGCTTGATGGCAGTGGATTAATGGCGGCCGATATACCCAAAGGCAACACGCCAAATTGTGGTTATACCCATTTTCCCTTGCCCATTCTGGCTCAGTGTACCGAACCACTACCTGAGGGTGCCGATGATATTCGGGGTCTGTGGATCGGTGTACAGGGTGGCCATGTGGGGCATGTAGAGCGGGTGGAGCAGTGCGGTACTCGCGTCGTCGTCACGTCCAGCGGAGTCATCCATGATTATGGGCCTAACAGTACGGCGGGCCTCAATACTGACGATACCGAAGGCTCGGTGTTGTTCACCATGGGTCAAAAAGAGTACTGCATGCGCACCTCGGCCAGCATGATCTGGAATGATGGTGTCTTGGACTTCCATGTTTTTGGTTGGGGGCCAACCGTAGTCAAGCGTTACCTTGAGCAAGGCCCTGCCGGCGAACAACTGGTGTGGGAGTATGCCGACGGGAGCTCGACCTATATGGACAGAATCTGCGTTTTACCCAACGAGCACAAAACCCCCGAGCCGAGAGGCAAGCGTTACTCACTGTTGACTGACAAAGGCACCTGATACGGCCAACCGCCCGGAACCAGACAGCTTCCTCTCGGGGTTGGGATCCAACGATCTGTTTTAGCAAGTCGAAATTTTAGAAAAGTGTCGGAACACAGGAGCCAATCAATGCAAGTTGTGAACAAGGTCTACCCCAATAAAGAGCAGATCAAGGGCTTCATGGAGCCCGTGTCTGAGGGGCCAATTTGTATGGTCAACCTCCTTAAGTTCAAAGAAAAAGCTGAGTATGAAGATGGCCGAGACACTGACCTAACCGGCCGTGAGGCCTATGCGTTGTACGAGGAGGGCGTGAAGAAACTGTTGCAAGAGATAGGAGGTGGTATTGGCTTTGAAGGCGATGTGGAGCGTCTCGCTTTGGGTGAGGTAGAAGAACTGTGGGATGTGGTGGGACTAGCAGTTTGGCCTTCCCGTGGTGCCATGTTTAAAGTCATGCAATCACCTGAAATGCAGGCTATTTCGGTGCACCGCAGTGCGGGCCTTGCCGGCCAGCTCAATCTTGAAACCACCGGTTTCCAGGGGCTTTGGCTGAAGGACAGTGACCAGTGAAAAAAGTGCTCCTTTCTGTTTTTTTGGTCGCTGTGGTCGTGGGGGGCGTTGCGTGGTCTGAGCGAATTGAGGTTCTGTTGGCAGTGGTGAGGTACACCTCGGCAAACGAATATGACATCGCCGAAAATCGGCCAATCCCTTGGCAGCAAGGGCCTGTTGCGGCAGCCGTCACCGACGGTGAACAGCCGCCCAATATTATTCTAATCGTTGCCGATGATCTGGGCTTCAACGATATCTCGACTTTTGGTGGGGGGGTCGCTGGTGGTCAACTCAAGACACCCGGTATCGACCGTCTCGCCGCCGAAGGCGCGGTGTTTCGCCAGTCTTATTCGGGTGCCAGTACATGTGCGCCCTCCCGCGGCATGATGATGACGGGACGTTATCCCGCGCGAACTGGGTTCGAATTTACGCCGATGCCATCTGGCATGGGGCGGGTGACCACGCTGATCTCGGCAGAGATGGATAACAATATGCCTGCCAGTATTTGGGATAAAACCATTGAGTCGAGTCAACCGCCGTATGAGCAACAAGGTCTGCCCGCGTCCGAGACGACAATTGCGGAGGTATTGAAGCAAAAGGGCTACTACACGGCACATATTGGCAAATGGCATTTGGGTCGCGCGAAGGGCATGCTGCCGCACCAGCAGGGCTTTGACGACAGTTTGTTGATGGCGAGCGGGCTCTATCTGCCAGAGGATGATCCTGAAGTGGTGAATGCGAGGTTGCCTTTCGATCCCATTGATCAATTTTTATGGGCGCGGCTGAACTTTGCTAACTCTTTCAATTCGGGCGATCAGGACCGGTTCAAACCCGGCGGCTACCTGACTGACTACTGGACGGACGAATCCATCAAGGTGATTCAGGCCAATAAGAACCGACCGTTCTTTCTTTACTTAGCCCATTGGGGAACCCATACACCACTGCAGGCCACCCGAGAGGATTATGAAGCAGTGGGTGATATCAGGCCCCATCGTAAAAGGGTTTACGCGGCGATGGTTCGCGCTTTGGATCGCAGCGTGGGACGCATTTTAGACACCTTAGAGGCAGAGGGTTTAGCCGATAATACGATGGTGGTCTTCACGAGTGATAACGGTGGCCCGGGGTACATTGGCATTGACGACATCAACAGCCCGCACCGCGGCTGGAAGATCACGATGTTTGAGGGCGGCATTCGCGTGCCGCTGTTTGTCAAATGGCCGGCGGAAATTGCACCGGGTACGACCGTTGAAACGCCAGTGGCGCATATCGATATGATGCCGACCCTGGCGGCAGCGGCCGATGCAGCATTGCCTGCGGAGGTCGTGATTGACGGTGTGGATCTATTGCCCCTCACCTCGGGTAGCGCGACTCAGGAGGGCGCCGATAGCTGGAATCGTGAAACGTTATTTTGGCAGAACGGCCACTATCAGGTGGTGCGCCATGGCGATTGGAAGCTGCAGGTTAACGACCGACCCACCGACGGCGTCCAGCGATGGCTGTATCACCTGTCCGATGACCCCACCGAGCAAAATAATCTGGCAGAGAGCCGCAGTGACAAACTCGAGGAGCTGAGCGCACTGCTGGCGGCCCATCAGGCCCGCTCCCGAGGGCCGCTGTATGAGTCTAGTGTGCAAATCCCAGTGATGGTCGATAAGACTTTGGCTGAGCGATTTGTTGAGGGTGACGAATACGTCTACACCCCCAACTGATAACATCGCCGCAAAGGTTGTGCTTGCCGAGCCGGGTGTGGCCCACTGAAATGACACGGAGAAGCGTGAAGATGATTGAGAGTCTTTTTTCGATGCAGGGCAAAGTCTGTCTGATAACGGGAGGCTCCCGTGGCCTGGGCGCTTTTATGGCGCAAGGTTTTTTGGAGGCGGGCGCCGAGCGCGTCTACATCACGGCAAGAAAAGCCGCGCCTTGTCTTGAGGCGGCGGAGGCACTCAGCCAATTTGGAGACTGTGTCGCACTGCCTGGCGATATATCGACCACCGAGGGTCTGATCGAACTGGTTGCAGAACTCAACCAACGAGAATCCCATCTCGATGTATTGGTCAATAACGCAGGAACGGCTTGGGCGGCGTCTTTTGGTCAGGTTCCCGAAGTTGGTTGGGATAAGGTGATGGATCTCAACGTGAAGAGTCCGTTCTTTCTGATACAAGCCTTAACCCCCTTACTGCAAGCCAAGGCAAGCGCCGAGCAAACCGCCGCGATTATCAATATTGGCTCGATTGCTGGCATGTTGGGTAATGGCCTCAACACGTTCAGTTATGCGGCGTCAAAGTCTGCTATTCATCAGTTAACGCGGATCACGGCAACAGAATTAGCCCCCTCACACATTCGGGTTAATGCCATCGCACCGGGAAGATTTTATTCCAAGATGACGGAATTTCTGAGCGAGGACCAGGCCGCATTTGAACAGGAGCTTCAGACTATTCCGATGCGTCGCTGGGGTGAACCGGGCGACATCGCCGGTGTGGCGGTGATGCTGGCCAGTCAAGCGAGTGCCTTTATCACAGGCCAAATTATTCCGGTAGACGGCGGTACGTCATTGGTTAATTAGTACTCGAGGTGTTGCGTTCAACCGGCTGGTCGCTGTTGGATGTCTTGAGCATGATCGACTTTCAGTCGATCCAATCGGTCTCCTTAGACTTGCCAGTAATGACCCCAGAGACGGATCGATCATTCCTGATTGGCGGATTGTTTTGACAATCGAGACAGTCGCCAGCCGTCCACTAAGGCGGTCAATGCTAACAGCATCAAACCCAGCAGGAGCCGTGGATCACTGAGATACCAGTTGGTTTCTATGGGGAAGGCGATCGTTTTTTCCAGCGCGGCGGTTTTAAAATGGTGCTCCCCTTTGAACGCCGGATTGGTCACGATATCGAGGAAGGCGCGACGGCTCTTATAGCGAAATAACGCCGCCTGATCCCAGTTTTCCGCCCCTTCGATACCCACAACATCCATCGATGGGTAGACCGCAGAACCGATCAGTACTGGGTGACAGGCTCTGATCAGCAATGCCGGTATCATGTGCGCCATGTAACGCCCCATGAGGTCATCTGCGCTTTCGCCGGGCTCGGCGCCCTCCGTATCGGGTGGATCCTCGTTCATGTCGATATTGTTTACCATCAGGAACTGACGTCCCGTATCTTGCCGAGCGAACTGTTCAATAAAACGGACCACTTCGGGCTCGCTGCCATTACTGCTCATGGTGGCCACATAGTGATCAATTTCTGCGTCGCTTAAAGGACCGCCAAAGTCGGTATACCAAGCAAAAAACACTGCGTAGAGCAGGGTCGGGGCCAACCAGATCTTTGTTCTGAGAGACATGATCATCACCTTTTATGCAGCAAGTTATGCGGAAAAGTTATGCGGTAAAGCGGTTGTTAGGCCTTTGTGTAGCGGAGCCTCTCACTGGGGTGTAAAAAATCACGCCGTGGTCCCTACCTCGATAGCCGCCAGTGTGCCTGATGTGCTCCCGTGCACAGTGAGGGGCAACACGTGAAATTGTCCAGATTATCGCTGTCGCAGAGTTACATAATGGCATTAGATATGTCAATATATCATGCTCAGTGCAAGCACATCGTGGCTTGCTCATGTCGGTGAAAACCCCCGAGGGACGAAAAAAATGGCACAACCACTCGTTCGTTTAGCAGGCGGCACGGCCTCACCTTACACACAAAAAATGTTGGCATTGCTGCGCTATCGCCGCGTGCCTTATGCGATTACTTGGGGCCAGATCGAGCAAGCGTGTGAGGCGCTGGGAGTAGCCCAACCTAAGCCGGTTTTTATGCCGACGTTCTTTTTTGAGGAAGAAAATGGGCTGAAGGCCGTGACCGACTCCACGCCCATTATTCGCCGCTTGGAGGCGATGTACCCGGGCCGCTCAGTACTTCCCACAGATCCTGCATTGGCCTTTATCGATTATCTCATTGAGGACTTTGCTGACGAGTGGTGCACTAAGTATATGTTTCATTACCGCTGGTATCCTGAAGTGGATGCGGATAATGCCGGTACGTTGTTGCCGCTGGGTCTGGATGTGAGCTTACCGCAGGCAGCGCACCAGCAGTTCAAGCAGTATTTCACCGATCGCCAAGTGGGTCGTTTGTATGTGGTGGGCTCCAATGACATCACAGCACCCGTGATCGATGCCAGCTATCGGCGGTTTCTGGCCGCCATGGAAGACCACCTCGCCAATCAGCCATTCATGCTGGGTCACCGCCCAGCAGCGGGCGATTTCGGTTTCTATGGCCAGTTGACTCAACTGGTGGGCTTTGATCCCACGTCGCGGGCGATTGCACACGAGGTTTCCCCACGCACCGTGGCCTGGGTCGACCTAATGGACGACCAGAGCGGATTGGATCCTACTGAGCAGGACTGGGTGAAGTTGGATGACCAACCCGAGAGCCTACGCGGCCTTCTGCGGGAAATAGGAAGGGTATACGCTCCCGCACAGTTGGCGAATGCGGCCGCCGTGCAAGCGGGGGATAAAACTTGGGAGGCTGAAATCGATGGCGCTCGCTGGACTCAGCAAACCTTTCCTTATCAGGCTAAATGCCTCATGTGGACCAACGAGCGTTATCGAGCTTTGGTTGATACAGATCGCGCATCCGTCGATTCACTGCTACAAGGCACGGGCGTGGAGACGATGCTGTCACTCACGTAAAGCGATACGACGAACTTGAGGTAGAACATGACTAAAGCACTTCCCATGAAGAACCGCGTGACGGCAATGACTGGCACGGACTATCCCATTATTCAGGCCCCCATGGGTTGGATTGCCCGTGCCCAACTGGCGTCTGCGGTAAGTAACGCGGGCGGCATGGGCGTGATCGAAACCGCCTCGGGTGAGTTCGACAATATCCGCAACGAGGTCGCTAAAATGCGTGACCTCACCGATAAGCCGTTTGGCATGAACGTGGCGCTGTCTTACGTGAAGGGCACCGACATCATCGACTTTGTGATTAAGCAAAACATCAAGTTTGTGACCACCTCATCGGGCAGCCCCAATGTTTGTACTCAGGCCTTTCAGGAAGCGGGTATTAAAGTGTTTCACGTGGTGCCTACCTTAGACATGGCGTTAAAAGCGATTGACTGTGGTGTCGATGGCTTGGTGGTAGAAGGCGGAGAGGGCGGCGGTTTTAAAAATCCGAGTCCGGTGTCGACGATGGTGCTATTACCACTGATTCGCTCCCGCACGGAGGTGCCGATCATCGCCGCCGGCGGTATGTGCGACGGCTTGTCCATGGCGGGTGCCTTTGCCATGGGGGCGGAGGGCGTGCAGATGGGGACCCGAATGCTCAGCTGCTCTGACTCACCCGTGCACAACAACTGGAAGCAGGCAGTGGTCGCCGCGAAGGAGACCGATACGGTGTTTCTCAACCAACAATCGCGGCCCGCGCTGCGGGCATTGCGCACTGAGCGCACTGAAAAACTGCTGCCACTGGGCAAGTTCAACGCAATGGAACACCTGGCAGGCATTCCTGAACTTTATTTCGGTGGTGAAATGGAAGCGGCCATACCGCTTTCTGGTCAGGTGGTAGGACGCATCGATGCGGTGAAGAGTGCCGACGAGATCCTGCAGGACACCATGTCCGGATTCTATAGTGCTGTAGCTCGCTTGGCGTCGACCTACACCGCCTGAGCCGCGCGCGATGAACGACACCACCACGCTGCAGCCGATCACGCTTCACGGATCGAATATCTCCTACTTCACCGGCAAGATGGAGAACTATTTGCGCGTGCGGGGCATCCCCTACGAACTGCATAGCATGCAGTTACCCAGCGAGCGAAAAGCGCTCGAAAAAGCCGTTGGCTTGTGGCAGATGCCGGCGTTGCAACTGGGCGATGGCCGCTGGATGACAGACTCCACTAAAATGATTCAGTGGTTCGAAGCGAAGTATCCTCAAAATGGTCTTCTGCCAGAGGATCCAGTGCAGCGGTTCGTGTGCCTGCTGCTGGAAGACTGGGCTGACGAATGGTGGTGGCGGCCGGCCATGCACTACCGTTGGCATTATTCAGAAGGCGCCCATTTTGCGTCGCGCCACCTCGCTGATGAGCTAATGGGGGGGTTGCCCTTACCCAGTGCGCTGAAGCGCTGGTCGGTGCGCAACCGGCAGCGTGGGGGGTACACCACGGGGGATGGCATTACCCGTGAGGCGGTCGCGGGAGTCGAAGCATTGTCTTTGCGGCTGTTTGGCCAATTACAGGCGATTTTTAGTGAGAGACCGTTTCTGCTCGGTGATCGGCCTTCCTTGGCAGATATCGGATTTTCAGGGCCCTTTTTTCGGCACTTCGCCCTCGACCCGGTGCCGTTGGAAGTCATCCGACAGCAGGCGCCTGCCGTGCTGGAGTGGGTGGCGCGGTTATGGAATACCCGTATGGACCGCTGCACTGGACAATGGCTACAGGGAATTCCCGACGATCTGGGGCCGTTGCTCGATGATATCGGCGCGGCTTATCTGCCGTATTTGTGCGCCAATGTGGACGCGGTGGCGGACGAAACGCCCCGTTTCGATGTGGCGGTCGGTGGCGTGGTCTACCGGCGTGCTCGCTATTCACGCTACCGCGTCTGGTGCCTGCAGGAACTGCGGTCACACTATTTGGCGCTGCCTGATCAAGCACAGACGACGGTCAGAGTACTGCTAGAGCGGCACGGCTGCTGGGAGCCCCTGTGGCGACATCAGCACTTGCCGCTCCTCCCGAGACAGGAAGACGGCCTGCCCTTTAAAGGCGACACCAAAATGGTGGGCGTTAACGAGACATTAATAACCCGATAGGAATACTGACCATGGGATTTGAAATCAACGAAAAAGTATCGGTGCTGAACGCCAAGCTCGAAGCCTTTATGGCGGAACATATTTATCCTCGTGAACACGATTGGAGCACCTGGACACTGAACCAAGACAACCTGTGGCAGACCCCACCTTGGTTTGACGAGCTGCGGGAGTTGGCCAAGGCCGAGGGTTTGTGGAATCTATTTCTGCCACACGAATATGAGCCGTGGAGTCCGGGTTTGACTAACGTGGAAATCGCACCGTTGTTTGAAACCATGAGTAAGGTTGTCTGGGCACAGGCCGTGTTTAATTGCAACGCGCCCGATCGGGGCAATATGGAAGTGCTGGCCAAGTACGGCACATTGGCGCAACAAGAGCAGTGGCTTAAGCCGCTTCTTGCGGGGGAGATTCGCAGCGCGTATGCCATGACAGAACCACAGGTGGCGTCTTCCGATGCCACTAATATGGAACTCGAAATCAAACGCGACGGCGACGAGTACGTCTTGAATGGCCGCAAGTGGTGGACCACCAATGCCATTAACCCCCGCTGTAAAATTATGTTGGTGATGGGCAAGTCCAACCCGGAAAACGAGCGCCATCGTCAGCACTCGACGATTTTAGTGCCCCGGGACACGCCCGGAGTTAAGTTAGTGCGGGAATTACGCGTATTCGACAACCTGCATTCCCCCGGTGGTGAAGCGGAGTTTTTCTTCGATAATGTTCGGGTTCCCGTGAGTAATATGATTAAGGGTGAGGGCTGCGGTTTTGAAATTGCTCAGGGTCGACTTGGGCCGGGCCGATTCCAATACGCCATGGGTTTAGTGGGCTTGTCGCAACGTTGCCTAGAGCTGATGTGCGCGCGGGCGGACGAGCGCGTGGCTTTCGGCGAGAAGCTGATCAAAAAAACCAGCGTGCAACACGAGATTGCTCGCTGCCGCTGTGATATTGAGCAGGCACGATTACTGACGCTGCAGGCTGCGCATGTCATGGACACGCAGGGTATGAAAGCGGCGATACCCTATATCTCTATGGTGAAGATTGTCGCACCTAACATGGCGCAGCAAGTAGCCGACCGGGCGATGCAGGTGTTTGGTGGTATGGGTGTCTGCCAAGACACACTCATCCCAGAGGTCTTTACTTTGGCGCGGTTCTCACGGATTGCTGATGGGCCCGACGAGGTGCATATGTCCCAGCTGGGTAAACTGACTGCGCGCGAGCTCAATCGTTAGTCATCTGCTAGATGGCGCACCGGATGATTTACCGATCAGATGGCGTACCGGATGATCGACTGGCCGTCGGCACGGTACCTAACAGCTGATCTGCGCTTTTTCTGGCGAGCACAATGACCCCGCCGTAGATCAGCCAGGGCGTCAGCAGCCAGGGCACCTGGCCCTGAAAGGTAATCGTGCGCCCTCGAAATTCAAATAAAAGTGGATTCCACCAGGGTCCACCGGGCGCCAACGGCGCCCAAGACAACGGTTTTCCGACGGCGAGTTGGTCGTGATACAAAAACATCTCGACAATAATATTCTGCGCAAGGCACCAGATCATGAACACGCCAAACGCGCCCCAATGCCAATGTTGAAAAACCCTCGGATGCTTCCCCGACACAAGCCACATTAACCACAATCCGACTAGCGTGATACTGCCGGCATCCGCCAGGGAATTGAGAAGCCAATTGATATGGATCGGTAGGTACTGGTTCAGAACATCAGCGCGTCTCAGATCTACCGCCTCGCCAGCAACCAAACCATAGGTGAACCAGATTTCCCAGCCGAGCGCGCACAGCACAAAGCTGCCCAGATACGCTTGAGTCACCCAAGCTGGCAACATATGTCGGAGTCGGAGCAGCGGCAGTATCAATAGGGGTAGGAGGGCGCTTGCATACACGACCAAGATCACACGGAGGTGTTCGGGAGACATATCGGGAGACATAATAGGTGGTCCTTGCTGTCCCTAATGCTGTGCCTACATAGTGAGGCGTGACGATAGGGATGTCGACTCCGCGGATGCCCCCTTTCTAACGCGCCATATCAATTTGGAAAAAAGCGCTACCGAGTCGGCTGACGGCAATCTCACTTTAGGATCTGCGAGAGAGAGGCTCCGCGATCCACTCATGGGTTCAGGCTAACCGGCTATTCTCGATTGGATGTAAGCGGAAACAGCGACCCTAAGACAGATCGCGACCGAAAGGCGGTGGCACAAAAGTGGGTGGCACAAAAAAAGGGGGCATGGCCCCCTTGTTGTTTTGTGGCGTGGTTCCACTAGCCGGTTTTTCAGCAGTCGGCATCACCGATCAGTGTCCAGGGGCCATTGTTGTTGGGTGCCGCACTACTGGGTGCCGTGCCACGAGTCCACCACTTGGCTTCGAAGAGCTTGCCTTGATAACGCGCCTGATCACCCCCTTGGTAAATCGTATTATCGCTGTATCCCAGAGTGACCTCTGAGATCAATTCAAACGCGTCAGTGGTATCGGGTGTCTTACCGCGTGTCCACCACTTGGCCTCGTACACGAGACCTTGATAGGCCACCGTCTCGCCGCCTGTATACGTTGTCGCATCTGAGTAGGCAGCGAACATGCCGGCCATGGGGTCGGTGACGTCACAGGTACCTGGGTCGGTGTGGTCATGATCGGTATCAGAGTGATCGTTGTCATCCGGATTCGGATTCGGACTCGGATTTGGAGTGACCCGATTGTCCTCGACCTGAACGACCGTGGTGATTTGCTTCGTGCCGCTAGTATCTAGTGAGTCGGCGATGACCACCAAAGTCAGAGTGCCCGCCACTGCCTCATGGACATGCAATTTGAGATCTGCCTCACCCGACAGAGACCACTCGTCGCCGATCACGGTGTCACCCAGCTCGTCAAATAAGGTCGCGGTCACCAGCGAATTCGCATTGACTGCAATTGTGAAATTCACGTCGGTCATACCCATCGCATTGATCTCGACACGATCGTCAGCGTCCAGTGTGGCGGTGTAAACAAACTCGGGTTCGGGAGCGTAATCGACGCGCACCTCGACATTGGTGATGCCCGAGTCGGAGTAAATGCGGTTCTGACCAGCAACTGGGACAAAGACTTCCCCGTCACGTTGACCGGCGTAATAGCCTACCGAGGCGTCATTAATCGCCCGAGCCAGCGACAGCGCGGCAGCGCTACCCGAGGTATATCCCTCGGCCTGATATGAGACCGACATCGAGGGAATTTCACCATCCTCGTCGTAGGCCAAGGTGGATAGGGTATCGCCCGCCTCGAGGGCGATCGCGCCGGAGATCAAGCCGACTTCCTCGAGAACATCCGTCTCGGGTTCGAGTGGTATCACAACGTCATTGCCCGCGAAGTTGACGTCAATCGCGTTGTAAAACGAAGCCGCTGTATCGCCAACATCCCAAACTGCCAAGATCACGTGATAGCCCTCTCGCTCTGGCACATCACAGCTATGTTGGACGACCATGGGCGGTCGGACCATACCACCGTCGTATTCGCAAAACGGAGTCAGGTCAAACGCCGCTCGGCTGAGGGGTTGCGACGCGTTCCAGCCCGGCTTGGTCATAAAATATCGCCAGTCTCTGGATGCGTGGTTCGCCGTAAACGTCCATTCAAATGTTTGATAACCCGCGGCAAAGTCATGCTTGTACCAACGCGACGGCGTCTGCGCGTTCAGCTCCGACCACGTGGGTGAACCGGCGGCGGCGATCGTGCCATCCTCAGGCCCCTCGATTGGAAAGCGCGGATTACCATCGGGACCCTCTACGGATTGGGGCTCCCACTGCACGGCGCCGCATCCAGTGTTGTCGCCGAGCTTACAGAGATAGGAGCGCCCCTCCGGCTCTGACACATATCCGTGAGCGACTACGTTTAGGTTTACGCCGCAGGCCAATAATCCGACGGCCACAGCAATGGGTCGTGACAGGGCGGGGGGTAACATCTTGTTCATGGTGGATCCTCGTGATGACAGTGAATGAGTCAAAGGGCAATCGAGTTGATGCCCGATGGAGTCATTCTCTGAAAGATCAGTGGAACAACCGATGACGAAATGCGCCAAGCGCTTGGCAGTTCACGCCAAGCGACAAGATCTTGATATGGGGAGATGGGAGCGGCGTCGCTGTGGTCGATGGCTTGCATACATCATGCCATCTGCTCGCAAGTTACTGATGTCAGGCCATTAGAAGTGGTAGCTACGGGTGGACTTGAACCACCGACCCCAGCATTATGAATGCTGTGCTCTAACCAGCTGAGCTACGTAGCCACAAAAAGGAACAACATGAGGCGCGGGATTCTGCAAAAGTCGGGGGTTGAAGTCAACCGCCAAAGCACTATCTACTCGCGTAACGCCCTTTGTCCTGTAAAAAGACGCATTGAATGTCACACGAACCCCATGACCCGCTGGCTAATCTACAACACCGATTAGCAGACACTGAAGATACTGCGCGCCCGGACGCTGTCGCTAAGCGACACAGTCGAGGTGGTCGCACCGCGCGCGAAAATCTAGCGGATTTGACCGAGAACGCCCCGGTCTTTGAATACGGACAGTTGGCCGTGGCTGCGCAACGGCAGCGCCGCGAGGGTGATGCGCTGTTTGCGGAGACTGCCGCAGACGCTGTGATCACTGCGGTGGGATCCGTTAATAGCGCGCTCTTTTCTGAGTCGGTCAGTCGCACTGCGCTAATTATTAACGATTACACCGTGCTGGCGGGAACGCAGGGCTATTTTCATCATCGTAAGATTGACCGTCTGCTGGCGCTGGCGGCTCAAGATCGCCTGCCTGTGATCATGTTTACCGAAGGGGGTGGTGGGCGCCCGGGGGATACCGATGTCTTGGTTTTAATGGCGGGGCTGAACGTGCCGACGTTTCACCAGTGGGCGGCGCTATCGGGTGTCGTGCCGAGAATAGCCGTCAATCACGGCTATTGTTTTGCAGGCAATGCAGCCTTATTCGGCGCCGCCGATCTGCGTATCGCGACGGCAAATAGCTGTATTGGCATGGCGGGCCCCGCCATGATTGAGGGCGGCGGGCTTGGCGCTTGGAAGCCAGAGCAGATTGGCCCTGTGTCAGTGCACCGTGAGAACGGGGTCATCGATATTGTGGTTAGTGACGAAGCCGAGGCAGTGCGGGTCGCCAAGCAGGTTTTAGCCTGTGTGCAGGGGCCGCTCGCCGATTGGGAGTGTCACGATCAGGAGAAGCTGGCAGAACTGATGCCATCGAATCGCCGTTATACCTACGACGTAAGAAAAGTACTGAATCAGGTACTCGATAAAGACTCCTTCATTGAGACGCGTCCTGATGCGGGTCGGGCTGTCGTGACCGGTCTTGCGCGGGTAGAGGGACGTTCCATAGCGGTGCTGGCCAGCGACTGCCGTCATCTGGGCGGGGCGATCGATGCCGATGCAGCGGTGAAGGCCACCGCGCTGTATCAACTGGCTGAAAAATGGCAGTTACCGGTGGTGTCCTTTATCGATACGCCGGGTTTTATGGTGGGGCCAGACAGTGAAGCCGCTGGCGCGCCGAGGCTCATGTCAGAGGTCTTTATTGCCGGCGCGCAATTGACCCAGCCGATCGTGGCTGTCTTTTTACGACGCGCTTATGGTTTGGGTGCGATGGCGATGACAGGAGGATCCTTTGCGGTGCCACGCTACGCGGTGAGCTGGCCTCAGGGTGAATTTGGTGCGATGGGACTGGAGGGCGCTGTGCAGCTGGGTTTTCGCCACGAGTTAGCGGCAGCGCCCGATGACGACGCCCGACAGGCCTTGTTCGACACCCTCCTGGCGGAGCTGTATGAAAAAGGACGCGCAACGGAAGCGGCGAGTTACCTTGAAATTGATGCGGTGATCGAGCCCAGTGAGACCCGAGCAGCGATCATGAGCGGGCTGGGCCGGGCTTGAGCACCCTCAAACGTTAAAGCGGAAGTGGATGACATCGCCGTCAGCCACAACGTAGTCCTTGCCTTCTAACCGCCATCGACCAGCATCTTTAGCGCCTTGCTCGCCGCGGTGGCTGACATAGTCGTCAAAGCCAATGATCTCGGCACGAATAAAGCCTTTTTGAAAATCGGTGTGGATGACCGCTGCGGCCTCGGGTGCGGTCGACCCCACACGGATCGTCCAAGCGCGGACTTCTTTGGGGCCAGCAGTGAAGTAGGTTTGCAGGTTCAGTAGGTCATAACCCGCACGAATCACGCGGTGTAGCCCCGGCTCTTGCATGCCCATTTCCGCGAGAAAATCGACTTTCTCATCGTCATCCAGTTCGATGATTTCGGATTCGAGCTTGTTACAAATCACCACCACACTGGCGTTCTCAGACGCTGCATGACTCGCCACCGCGTCGAGATGTGGGTTGTCGTTGAACCCATCCTCAGCCACATTGGCAATGTACATCGTGGGTTTTGTGGTCAGTAAGTGGAGGCCCTTTACGCGTGCCCAGTCGCTGGCGTCCAACGTGAGCGCCCTTACCGGCTGCGCCTCATTGAGATGCGGTAGTAGTTTGTCTTCAAGCAAGGCTTTGAGTGCAATGGCTTCCTTGTCACCCCCTTTGGCTGTCCGTATCACTTTGCTCAATTGTTTTTCGCATGATTCCAGATCCGCCAGCGCCAGCTCTGTATTAATGGTTTCAATGTCAGCGAGCGGATCAATCTTATTGGCCACATGAATGACATTGGGGTCCTCAAAGCAGCGGACTACATGCGCAATTGCGTCGGTTTCCCGAATATTGGCTAAAAACTGATTGCCAAGGCCTTCTCCTTTGGAGGCGCCGGCAACGAGCCCAGCTATATCCACGAACTCCATGGTTGCAGGGATGCTGCGTTCTGGTGAGACCAATGCTGCAATCTCACCTTGTCGTGGGTCGGGTACAGGTACGATGCCGGTATTGGGTTCGATCGTGCAGAAGGGAAAATTCTCTGCATCGATGCCGGCCTGTGTCAGGGCATTAAACAAAGTTGATTTACCGACGTTGGGTAGGCCCACGATGCCGCACTGAATTCCCATATTCTCTAATCCTTGATGAGTGGAGCACGTCCATGATGCTCACTGTGGAGTGCAGTCATGGCTTTGATGTCATCGCCCTCTAGCAATAACGGTAGGGCGTCCATCGCAGAATCAATACTCGCCTCGATGGCGAGACGGCTGTCAGCGCTGGCTTTGCTGAGTACCCAGGCGGCAACCTTAGCGGCGGAACCTGGGTGACCGATGCCAATGCGGAGCCGCCAGAAGTCACGTTGGCCCCCTAAAGCGGGAATGATGTCACGCAGTCCGTTGTGGCCTCCATGACCGCCGTCTCGCTTGAAACGCGCCTCACCCGGCTCGATATCCAGTTCGTCATGGGCAATGAGCATGTCGCTGGGGTCGATTCGATAATAGTGTGCGGTGCCCGCGACAGAGCGTCCGCTGTGATTCATATAAGTGCTGGGGATGAGCAGCCTCAGATCACGACCCGCAACGATGCCGCGACCGATTTCGCCGACCGCATTTTTGTCTTGAGAGAGCGCGATGTTGAACCGGTTGGCGAGCTGACGCACAAAGAAAGCACCGGCGTTATGCCGAGTGCCTTCGTATTGTGCGTCAGGGTTGCCAAGCCCGACGATGAGTCGGATGCCGGACACGGACCAATCAGTCCTCGTTGCCCTCGCCAGCGTCGCCGTCTGCAGCGTCTTCGTCACTGGATTCTGAATCGCCTTCAGCATCTGCGCTGGCTTCATCTTCGTCATCGTCTTTGATGCCTCTCGGCGCGATGACCGAGGCGATGGCCAAATCGTGATCATCACCTAATTCCAAAGCGGTCGCGATGGCGCCTTCGGGAAGGGTGATATCCGATAAGTGAACAATGCCGCCCAGTTCGACCTCTAGCATGTCGACCTCGAGGTACTCTGGCAAATCCTTGGGTAGACACTGAATTTCGATGTCAGTGGCTTGCTTCTGGATCATGCCGCCGCCCAGCTTGACGCCCGTGCACTGCTCTTCATTAATGAAATGCAGCGGCACATTGACCTTAATGGCTTGGTCCATACGTACGCGCAAAAAATCAGCGTGCATGGGAAAGCCTTTGGCTGGATGCCGCTGGATGTCCTTAATGATCGCGTTTTGCGACTTGCCGTCTACTTGAACTTCTAAGATTGAACTGAAGCATGCTTCGTTTTCCAGCATGTATTCAAAATCCTTGCGGATTAGTGTCAAACTTTGGGCATCTTGATCGGTCCCGTAAATAACAGCGGGCATCTTGCCCTCGAGTCGACGTAGGCGGCGGCTCGCACCTTTCCCCTCGTCAACGCGAGTCTCGGCTACAACAATAAAAGATTCAGACATGGTCTGGCTCCTTAGTAAACATCACTTTGTCTGCGACCAACGCGGTGATGGGTGGGTAAAACACTGTTAAGACAAATCAAACAGTGCGCTTATTGATTCTTCGTTACTGACTCTGCGAATAGACTCGGCCAGTAAATCAGCAATGGTCAGCTGACGGATTTTACCGACAGACAACGCCTCTGGTGACAGCGGAATCGTATCGGTGACGACCAATTCATCCAGCTGAGAGTGCTTGATATTTTCCAATGCCTTGCCCGATAGCACGGCATGGGTGCAGTAGGACACGACCTTCACGGCGCCACGCTCCTTGAGCGCGTTGGCGGCGGTGCACAAGGTGCCAGCAGTGTCGACCATGTCGTCGACCAAAATGGCCATACGGCCCTCTACATCACCAATTAAGTTCATGACTTCTGCTTCGTTAGCTCTCGGGCGACGTTTGTCGATAATGGCTAAGTCGGCGTCATCGAGCTGCTTTGCAATGGCGCGCGCGCGCACCACACCACCTATATCAGGGGAGACCACAATGAGGTTTTCATACTGGCAGCGCACGATGTCAGCGTTAAGAATCGACGACGCATACACGTTATCAACTGGAACGGTGAAGAATCCTTGTATTTGTTCTGCGTGTAGGTCCACCGTTAATACGCGGTCAACGCCGACACTGACCATGGTGTCTGCGACCACTTTTGCAGAAATCGGAACACGCGCGGAGCGCACGCGACGATCTTGCCGTGCGTAACCAAAATAGGGCACTACGGCAGTGATTCTGGCAGCCGATGCCCGGCGCAAAGCATCGATCATGAGCAACAGTTCAACGATGTTATCGTTGGTCGGCTGACAGGTGCTTTGCAATACAAAGACGTCTTTGCCGCGCACGTTTTCATTGAGTTCAACGGTAATCTCGCCATCAGAAAACTTACTGACCGCAGCATTGCCCAGCGCCAGATACAGCCGGTCCGCGACCCGACGCGCTAGCGCGGGGTTGGCGTTACCTGAAAACACCATCATTTTAGATGACATGCTGCTCCCTCTACGCGACTGCCCGCGACTATAAGGATGGCTGGGGCGGGAGGATTCGAACCTCCGAATGGCGGGATCAAAACCCGCTGCCTTGCCACTTGGCGACGCCCCAAAAAAAATTCACTCGACTCTCTGCATTGCCGGGAGTCGATCCAGACCTCGTACTGCAACCGCTATCACCCCCTCGGGGGCGCTGGCGGCTAGGCTACGCGCCTCGGCCTCTGTATCAAACGCGGCAAATAAGCACGCGCCGCTTCCCGTCATACTTGCTGATGGAGAACGTGCCTCCAGCCACTGCCAAGCCTTGCGAATTTCAGGGTACAGCGCCATGGCGACAGGCTGTAGGTCGTTACAACCAGCCCCTGAAAAAAAGGCCGCCACTGTAATCGGCGCCGTGTTGCGTGTCAATTCGGCATGGCCGAAGATTTCAGCGGTTTGCACCTCGCAGGCCGGTATTATGACAGCATACCAGCGAGGCGGTAGCGAAAGCGGCGATAAGTCTTCGCCGATGCCCTCTGCCCAGGCGCTTTGCCCCAGGGTAAAGACCGGCACATCCGCTCCGAGCGGTTTGGCCAGTGCCAGCAGCGCACGCTGATTCAGGTTTAATGACCACAGCGTATTGAGCGCTCGTAACGTCGTCGCGGCATTGGAGCTTCCGCCACCGAGTCCGCCCCCTCGGGGGATACGTTTTGTGATGTGTATGTGGGCACCGCGTTCAGGTTGATTCAACGCACACGCCGCCTTCATGATGAGGTTGTCCTCAGGCCGGATATCATTGGTGTCGCCCGACAACGTAATGCCCGGGTGCTCGCGCAACTCAAACGTCATGTCGTCCCCCCAATCGAGCAGCTGAAAGACGGTTTGAAGTGTGTGATAGCCATCCGGGCGCTGCCCGGTTACATGCAGGAACAAATTAAGCTTGGCAGGAGAGCAGACGTGAATCCGTGTCACGGCAGGGTGCTGAAGTCCCATTTTGTGATAATCACCCTGATCTCCATGTCGACGTGGCGGATTATAACCCGCGAAGGTGCTTCCCATTCACCCGCAACTTGCCACTGTGTGACTTTTACAGTCCATTCGGGAAAGGGGGAGGGCGCTCCCAAGAGCCAAGTACCCAGCGCTGCAGGGGGAATCGCCGTATCAGATATAAAAAGCATTGAGTCTGCCAGTTCGCTGATGGGCCTCTCGGTGTCCCCATCCATCCAGAGGGTGTCCTCACCCCTGCGCTGGATCGTCTGTTGATTCAGTGACATCGGTCCAGAGAGGACAATGGTGTCATGGTCTGCATCGGGTCGCTGCCAGTAAAATCTCGCAGTCTCGCTCCCCTGCGGGCTTTGGATCGAGAGCTTCCCTTTGGCAGACCAGGGCGCCAGGTCTACCGGTGCTCTGGGCAACACGGTAGTAGCTGTTGTTGTTTCCTCAGAGGGAGCGACGGCGCACCCTGCCAACATCAGCAAAATAGACAGCATGACGGCCACGGATCGCCACTGGTCCGATGGTGCGGCCCGATGTGGGGCATTGATCACGGTAAAGCGGCACCCAATCGATCAATGGCCTCGAGAATGATGGGGTGGTCGCTCACTCGGTTCAGGCCATCTTGCCAAACACCTTTGGCTTCTACTTCACGCCCTTGTGCCCACAGCACTTCACCGAGATGAGCCGCCACCTCTGGGTCAGGGAAGGCAGCGTGTGCCTCTCGCAGTAACGACTCGGATTGGACGTACTGCCCCAGCTTGTAATAAACCCAGCCTAAACTATCCATGATGGCCGGATCGCCAGGCGATAGCGCCAGAGCACGCTCAATTAACACTGCCGCCTCTTCATAGCGTTGTGTGCGGTTGGTCAGCGAATATCCCAATGCATTCAACGTCGCGGCATGGTTTGGATCCTGAGCAAGTATGCTGCGCAGATCGTGTTCCATTGCCTGCAGCGATCCCTCTGATTCGTGGATCATGGCGCGCCCGTACAGCAATGAAAAGGATTGAGGGAAGGCGCTCAGACCACGATCATAGGCCGCCAGTGACTCTCCTTCCCAGTCACGTAGTGACTCCGCCTCTAACAGAAAGAGTTGTTCAGCGGCGCTCGGGTAAGTGCGCCGCTGAGCCTGAAAAAAGTGTCGAATATCGCTGGCAAATGCGGTGTCGATGAGGATTTGCGCGGCACGGACCTTGGCATCCCTGAATTCTCTCGACGGCCTGACAGACGCGAACGCTTCGACTGCTTCGGGGTAACGATCCTCAGCTGCTCGAATCCGACCCACATAATAAAACGCCTCGTCGAGGCGAGCCTCGAGTGCGATGAGGTGCAAGAATTTGGCCAGCGCCGCATCGTAGCGTTCGAGTTCAAAGTCCAATAATGCGGCGGTCGAGAGCATGTCGGGATTATCGGGGTCCAGCGCGAGGAGGATGGCAAACTGCGCCTGAGCGCCGCTGTAATCGCCCTCTGCTCCTAGTAAACGAGCGTACTGCAAGCGCAACTCCGTATTCTCCGGGTACTCTGTGACCGCCTCGACCAGCCGCTCAAGTGGGTCCTCAACCGATTGGTCAATTTGCAACTGTGTCCATAACATAATGGACCGTACGTCACCGGGTGATCGTTGCAGTACGGGTAAAATCAACGACTCCGCCAGCTGCCAATCCTGTTTGAGACGAGCCAGCAGGGTCGCTGCAATGGCGATCTCGTCGTCGTTAGGCCAGCGCGATGACAGTGACTCAATGGCCGCTGCTACCGCTCGTTGTGTGTTGTCGTCGAACTGGGAGAAGGACCCCAGGTTGCCTGCAACGTTGACCGACACGCCCAGCGCTAGCGCATATTCCGCGTACTCCAAAGCTCTGAGTGGTTGGCCCGATCGCGCGAGCCATCCGGAGGCTGCTGCTGCTGCCGCGCCATCATTTGGGTCGAGCTCTGCGAGCCTTAGTGACAGCGCAGCCGCGCGCTGTTCATCGCTAATGAATTCCGCGAGGCGCAGCGCGCGACGCGTTAAAGCGGGGTCGTTGAGCACCATGGCTTGCTCTGTGAGCAATGATGAGCCTAACTCAAAATCTCGGGCTCTCAGCGCAAACTCGGCCTTTAAAAGGGGCAGCACACTGGATTCTGGGATAGGCATTTCACGCTGCTCTGGGGCTTCTTTAAGGTCCGTCGAAGTGCGCGTGGCCCCGTTGTCAGTGGGCTCGCCGGCCTGCGCCGAGGCAGACTTTTCATTGCCGGCGGGCGAGGCGCATCCCACCAGAGCAGACAGTGCGATAGAGAGTAAAAGGGGCGCAGTGAAGTGTTGTCGCAAGCCTGTTATGTCCTGAGCTACCGCTGTTTGACGACGCTCGCCTAACAGCCAGTTTGTGTGAAGGAGATGCTATGATAACAAGTTGTTGCGGTGGGGGAGGGCTTCTAAGCGCGTGATGTTGGACAATCTGGTAGTCGTTGGTGTAAATCATGACTCGGCATCTGTGGAGCTGCGCGAGCAGATCGCTTTTGCGCCAGAAAAAGTGCACGACTCGTTGAATGCGCTGATTTCGGAAACCCAGTTTACGGAGGCAGTGATTTTATCAACCTGCAACAGAACCGAGCTCTACGGTGTCCTGCCAGCGGATTCGGATGCGATTGCTGCGGCCGATCAAATATCACATTGGCTCGCGCAGCATCACGGACTGAACGTGAATCACCTTCTGCCCTCTGTCTATCGCAATCATGGCGTCGCCGCAGCCTCACACCTAGTGAGGGTAGCCGCAGGATTGAACTCGATGGTGCTGGGAGAACCGCAAATTTTTGGCCAAATGAAGTCTGCCTTTGCAGTCGCGCAAGAAGTCGGTGCGGTCGGTTATCACTTAAATCTGATTTTTCCTGAGGCGTTCCGCATCGCAAAGAAAGTGCGCACCGATACTGCCATTGGCGAAAATCCCGTTTCGGTCGCCTATGCAGCGGTGGACTTGGCGAGACAGATTTTCCGTGACATGGAGCAAAGCACAGCATTGTTATTGGGCGCCGGCGAGACCGTTGAGCTGGTTGCACGGCACCTCCGCGACGCGGGCTTGGGAAAGCTAATTATCGCTAACCGAACGCTAGAAAGAGCAGAGCTACTCGCTTCGCAGTTCGACGCCGAAGCCATATTGTTGGCCGATGTGACTGAGCGTTTATCGGATGCCGATATCGTTATCAGCTCGACCGGGAGCCAATTGCCTATTTTGGGTAAGGGGGCTGTAGAAGATGCCATTAAAGCGCGGAAGTGGCGTCCAATGTTGATGATTGATTTGGCCGTTCCGCGAGACATCGAGCCACAAGTGACTGAGGTGTCCGACATTTACCTCTATACCGTAGACGACATGCGGGAGGTGATTGAAGAGAATTTGCGCCTACGTGCTTCTGAGGCGAGTAAAGCCGATGAAATCGTGGCCTCGGGTATGGAGATGCTGCAGGAAGGTCTCCTGGAGCGGCAATCAGCAGATGTCGTCAAAACCTACCGTGATACGGCGCTGGCGATACAGCAGGTAGAGCTCGATAAAGCGTTCAAAATGCTGGAAAAAGGCGGTGACCCAGCGGAAGTGCTCAGTAGACTTGCGCGCGGCCTCACGAACAAGTTGATCCATGCCCCCACGGCTGGACTCAGGCAGTTGGCTAAAGAGGGGGGGACGGATGATGTCAGCAAAATGGCTGCCGTACTGGGTCTTGCCGACGCCGATGATGAGCGCGACGAACAGACAACTCTGCAGTGAGTCTGCGGTGATAGCGCGACTGTGAAAGCCTCTCTACTGACCAAGTTGACGACGTTGGCGGATCGCCATCAGGAAGTGGCGGCCCTATTAGGGGATGCCGAAGTCATTGGTAATCAAGATCAATTCCGTGATCTCTCTCGGGAGTTCTCACATCTTGATGTGGTTGTGGCGCAGTATCAGCAGCTTACTCAACTCCAGGGAGTTGTGCGCGATACCCGCCAAATGCTCGATGATCCCGATGAGGACATCAGAGCGCTTGCGACGGAAGAGATCGCTGAGGCAGAGCAGGCACTTGAGGCAGTTGAGGCCGATTTGCAGATACTGTTGTTGCCCAAGGATCCCAGTGATGCCAGCAATATTTTCTTGGAAATTCGTGCGGGCACGGGCGGAGATGAAGCCGCGATTTTTTCCGGGGACTTATTTCGCATGTATCACCGCTATGCAGAGGGTAAAGGCTGGTCGATAAAAGTGCTGTCCGAACGATCTGGAGAACATGGCGGCTACAAAGAAATTATCATGCGCGTGGTGGGTACCGACGTTTATGCCAATCTGAAATTTGAGTCGGGCGTTCATCGAGTACAACGCGTTCCTGAAACCGAGTCCCAAGGCCGCATTCATACCTCAGCGTGCACTGTTGCGGTATTACCCGAGCTGGCAGAAATTGACAGCGTTGAGATTCGCAAAGAAGATTTACGGGTCGACACGTTTCGTTCGTCGGGAGCGGGAGGACAACACGTCAACACCACCGATTCGGCAGTTCGCTTGACGCATATTCCTACTGGCGTGGTGGTTGAGTGTCAGGATGAACGCTCTCAACACAAAAACCGAGCGCGCGCGATGTCGTTATTGCAGGCCCGTTTGCTGTCC
>ENA-ORDA01000796-ORDA01000796.1-marine-metagenome-genome-assembly--contig:-NODE-796-length-29608-cov-5.251058_pt1 | contig 29608 bp, 40 predicted proteins | sample MGYA00237778_ERZ508506 | MGnify/ENA primary metagenome ERZ508506 (study PRJEB26177, sample SAMN06267891) | marine metagenome | isolation source: Monterey Bay, California, USA | place: Pacific... | reverse complement strand
TGGTGAGCAGCTCAAGAGTGTGGCTGACATCACCGCTACCGACGGCCTGCCCGATACCGATGAGGCAGTATTTATAGTGGATGACGATTCGAGTTGGCCATCCCTTCCTGAGATAGTGCCTGTGCCAGTGGCACCCGATAAACTTTGGTTGGCTTTGGCATCACTGATGATTTTGCTGGGGCTTTACCGGTTGCACGGAGGGCTGCGCCGGACGTAGCGCTCTTCCTGCTTCATGGCAGTTATAAGGCTGAGGCGGGAGCTGCCCCGAGTGAGCGAAGGCTTGGAATTTGAAAAATGTGCCTTAAGTGCCTTGTTGGCACGAATGTATGTCAGCGCAAACTGTGACGAAGCGCGGAGCCCTGCTCTCATCGGTGGTGAAATGCAGTCTCCCGGCCCTCTGCAAGCATGTTTGGGCCAGCTTGCCGGCAGGGGGCCGTTGCTACCACTCGGACGTGTTGTTGGCTTCCGCGATCTGTTCATTAAGCGTAAAGAGGTCGTAAATTATCCCCAGCCCAAACACACCCACCGTCAGCAAATATAAAACGCCACTGAGTATTTTCCCTTGGTAAAAACGGTGGGCGCCGAAAATACCTAAAAGCACCAACAGGACCCAGGCTAGGTTGTAGTCTGTGGTTCTGGCGGGATAGCGTTCAGAGGCATCTTCGACCATTGCAGGGATGAGAAAGAGGTCTACTAGCCAACCAACCAGCAGCAGGCCCATCGTTAAAGCCCAAATAGCGCCACTGATTGGCCGTCCTAGATAAAATCGATGCAAGCCGATGAAGCCAAAAATCCAAAATAAATAGGCTAGTAATTTGCTGCGGTCACCGGAAGCGGATTGGCGCTGCATGACGGTCAGTCTCCTTTGTATGGGTGTGGCTCTAAGCCTGGCGGGCGGGTTAAGTGTGGCTGAACGCAGGATTGGGCTCCCGCGGCGATTTATTAAGCTAATGTACTCCAATCCCAAATAATGTGCTCTGTGATCTGTTTGGGGGAAATCGACTGTCTTAGCAGCATAGGGCTCTCTGCTAACGTTTTTCAGGCGCTGCTGCTGATCCGAATGCTGCGGGTGATACCCTTTATAACTGCAGCGGTCCGGGGGAGCTAGGGGGTTGATTTTAGGTCAGCAGATTTTCTGCTGATCCGCGTTTTGTGACTTAATGCCCATCTAGCCTTTCCTTCACTTCGAAGGCAACATCGGAGTTGACAGCCGCTCGAACCAGCCCTATAGTTCGCCCTCTTTTTTTCGGCACCTCCATGCGGGGTGGCGGCTTTTTGGAGTTGTATTGTGCAGAACCAACGTATACGTATCCGTCTCAAGGCATTTGATCACAAGTTGATTGACACCTCGACTCAGGAAATCGTTGAGACCGCCCGTCGAACGGGTGCTCAGGTCCGAGGTCCCATTCCTTTACCGACAAAGAAAGAGAAGTTTACGATTTTGACTTCTCCTCACGTCAACAAGGACGCCAGAGATCAATACGAGATTCGTACACACAAGCGACTTCTTGACATCGTCGAGCCTACAGAGAAGACCGTAGACGCGTTGATGAAGCTTGACCTTGCGGCTGGTGTGGAAGTTCAGATCAGCCTGGGTTAAGGACAATTTAGCAAGACCTGCTCGGCTCGACCGGGCGTGTAACGTCTAGCGGGATAATCTGCTAGGCGGCCATAGAGGGTATAGCCCCGTACACTGTGAGGTTTAACATGACTATTGGCATAGTCGGCCGTAAGTCGGGAATGACGCGAGTCTTCACCGATGAGGGCGTATCAGTACCAGTGACCGTAGTGGAAGTGCTTCCAAACCGCGTTACTCAAATCAAAGATCTCGAAACCGATGGTTATCGAGCAATTCAGGTGACAACGGGCGACCGTAAGGCCTCAAGGGTCAGCAAGCCAGCCGCTGGGCATTATGCCAAGGCGGGCACTGCTGCTGGCGATGGTCTTTGGGAGTTCCGCCTCGATGGGTCAGAAGAGACTTTTGAGGTCGGATCTGAGCTTACCGTTGAGCGATTTGAGCAAGGTCAGAAAGTTGACGTAGCGGGACGATCCAAGGGCAAGGGTTTCCAGGGCGCAGTTAAGCGTTGGAACTTTAGCATGCAGGACGCCACCCACGGCAACTCGCTGTCGCACAGAGCTCCGGGTTCTATCGGTCAGTGTCAAACGCCAGGTCGTGTCTTTAAGGGCAAGAAAATGGCGGGACACATGGGCGCAGAGCGCGTTACGACACAGGGACTAGAAGTTGTTCGGATTGATTCCGAGCGCAACTTGTTGCTCATCAAGGGCGCGGTTCCGGGTGCGCCGGGCGGTCATGTGATTGTTCGTCCAACGGTTAAAGGATAAGGGGGCAGCGCTATGGAATTGAATATAGTTAAGCCCGGAAATGCAGCGGGCGGTACCGTTTCTGTCTCGGAGGCAACGTTTGCCCGAGAGTACAACGAGGCCTTGGTGCATCAGGTCGTCACTGCCTATTTGGCCGGTGGTCGACAGGGAACAAGAGCGCAGAAGACGCGTTCCGAGGTCGCTGGTGGTGGTAAGAAGCCCTGGCGTCAGAAGGGCACTGGACGTGCGCGAGCCGGTACTATTCGGTCGCCAATCTGGCGTTCAGGTGGCACGACTTTCGCCGCTAAGCCCCAAGACCATAGCCACAAGGTCAACAAGAAGATGTACCGCGCAGCTATGCGGTCCATTCTGTCAGAGTTGGCTCGTACAGATAGGCTGGTGGTCGTTGAATCATTTGACATGGAGCAGCCTAAAACAAAGCTTCTGTTGCAGCAGCTTAAGGGCTTTGACCTTGAAAATGTGCTGATCGTAGGCAATGCGGTTGATCAGAACTTGTATTTGGCTGCGCGCAATCTGCACAAGGTAGAAGTGTGCGATGTTGATGCGGCAGACCCCGTCAGTCTCATTGCCTTCGACAAGGTGATGGTGACCGTCGACGCGGTCAAGAAGTTTGAGGAGGCCTTAGCATGAATCAAGAGCGCGTATTTCAGATTCTGATGGGCCCTCACATGTCTGAGAAGGCAGCGATGGCTGCAGAAAGTGGCAACCAGTACGTATTCAAGGTTGCTCTAGACGCTACTAAAGTCGAAATCAAGGCGTCGGTTGAGCAGTTGTTTAAGGTTCGCGTAGACAACGTAACCACACTGCGAGTCAAGGGTAAGAGCAAGCGTAACAAGTTCGGCATCAGCACCAAGTCGACTTGGAAAAAAGCTTACGTTCGTCTGGAGCAGGGTCAGGAAATCGACCTCGCTGCAATAAGTTAAGGGAACGGATACGTTATGCCAGTCGTAAAGAGTAAACCGACATCAGCAGGTCGTCGCCACCAGGTTAAGGTGGTGAACAAGGAGCTTCATAAAGGAAGTCCTTACGCTCCCTTGCTTGAGAAAAAATCTAAAACCGGCGGAAGAAATAACGCCGGAAGAATCACGACACGCCATATCGGTGGTGGGCACAAACATCACTACCGCGTAATCGATTTTAAGCGTATGAAAGATGGAATTCCTGCGAAAGTAGAGCGTCTTGAATACGACCCAAACCGTACGGCGCACATTGCTTTGGTGCTTTACGCAGACGGAGAGCGTCGGTACATATTGGCACCCAAGGGCGTGAGTGCGGGGGATGTTTTGTACTCCGGTTCTGCGGCGCCTATTAAAGCGGGTAATTGCCTGCCTGTGCGGAATATTCCCGTTGGTGCAGTCATCCACGCGATCGAGTTGAAGCCTGGTAAGGGCGCGCAGCTAGCCCGATCAGCAGGGGCTTCGGTGCAGTTAGTGGCAAGGGAAGGTCAGTACGCCACGATTCGACTGCGATCCGGTGAGATGCGCAAGGTGCCGGTTGATTGTCGGGCCACTCTGGGTGAGGTCTCTAATTCAGAGCACAGCCTGCAAAAGTTGGGTAAGGCGGGAGCTGCGCGTTGGCGCGGTGTTCGTCCTACCGTTCGGGGTGTTGCTATGAACCCGGTTGATCACCCCCATGGTGGTGGTGAAGGTAGAACCTCGGGCGGCCGTCATCCGGTATCGCCATGGGGTATGCCGACTAAGGGATACAAGACCCGTAAGAACAAGCGTACTGATGGCTTCATTGTTCGCCGTCGGAACAAAAAGTAAGCGCTGAAGGAAAGAGGAAATATCTGTGCCACGTTCAGTTAAGAAAGGCCCGTTCATCGACCTACACCTGCTTAAGAAGGTTGAGGCCGCTGTCGAGAGCAACGACCGTCGCCCGATCAAGACTTGGTCACGACGCTCAATGGTATCCCCCGATATGGTCGGGCTCACCATTGCCGTACATAACGGCCGTCAGCATGTTCCCGTTTCGGTAAATGAGGACATGGTAGGCCACAAACTTGGTGAGTTCGCTGTGACCCGCACGTTTAAAGGGCACATCGTCGACAAGAAAGCCAAGCGATAAGAGTTGCTGGAGATTAAATGATGGAAGTTGCAGCAAAGCTCAAAGGAGCACGCATCTCAGCGCAGAAAGCGCGCCTCGTTGCAGATGAGGTTCGCGGTATGCCCGTAGGTGAAGCCTTGAATCTGCTTGAGTTCAGTAAGAAAAAGGCGGCCCATTTGGTGCGCAAGCTACTGAATTCGGCGATCGCCAACGCTGAGAACAACGAAGGCGCAGATGTCGATGAGCTGCGCGTAGCGACCATTTTTGTTGATGAAGGCCTGACCATGAAGCGCATGCGACCACGCGCCAAAGGTCGAGGCGACCGAATATTAAAGCGCACTTGCCATATTACGGTAAAAGTCGCGGACAACGAGAGCTAAGGGGACCGACGCATGGGTCAGAAAGTACATCCAACCGGTATTCGCCTTGGCATTGTCAAGGACCACAATTCGGTTTGGTATGCAGATAGCAAGGCTTACGCCAAGAACTTGATCAGTGATCTTGAGGTTCGAGATTACGTGCTTAAGAAGCTTGATGCAGCCTCAGTCAGTCGTGTCGTTATTGAACGGCCTGCACAGACTGCTCGTTTGACAATCCACACAGCCCGCCCCGGCATCGTGATCGGCAAGAAGGGCGAGGATGTAGAAAAGCTGCGTCGCGACCTGAGCGCGAAGATGGGTGTGCCAGTGCACATTAACATCGAAGAAATTCGCAAACCCGATTTAGACGCTCGCTTAGTTGCGCAGAACGTCGCTCAGCAGTTAGAGCGACGTGTCATGTTTCGCCGCGCGATGAAGCGGGTCGTGCAGAATGCCATGCGCCAGGGTGCGCAGGGTATCAAGGTTCAAGTCGGTGGCCGGCTCGGTGGTGCAGAAATTGCGCGTTCCGAATGGTACCGCGAAGGTCGCGTGCCGCTGCACACATTGCGCGCTGACATTGATTACGCAACCTATGAAGCTCACACCACTTATGGCGTTATTGGCGTCAAGGTATGGATCTTCAAGGGTGAAGTTATTGGTAGTGAAGACGAGGGCCAAGAGCCCCGTCGCTCATCGGCAAGTTGAGGCCGTAAGGGATCTGAATCATGCTTCAACCTAAACGAACAAAGTTCAGGAAAATGCACAAAGGCCGAAACCGTGGTCTCGCAGAGCGCGGGAGCAAGGTGAGTTTCGGTGAGTACGCATTGAAGGCCACGGGTCGTGGGCGTATTACTGCTCGCCAGATCGAAGCGGCGCGTCGTGCAATGACAAGACATATTAAGCGTGGCGGAAAAATTTGGATTCGCGTTTTTCCCGACAAGCCAATTACCGGTAAGCCGCTCGAGGTTCGACAGGGTAAAGGCAAGGGTAACGTTGAATATTGGGTGGCTCAGATTCAGCCTGGCCGTGTCCTCTATGAAGTTGAGGGTGTATCGGAAGAGCTGGCGCGAGAAGCATTTCAGTTGGCTGCCGCTAAGCTACCTATTCAAACCACATTCGTAAAACGGTCGGTGATGTGATGAAGGCGAGCGAACTGCGTGATAAGTCAAGTGACGAGCTGGGTGCTGAACTACTCAAGCTGCGTGAAGAGCAATTCAAGTTGCGTATGGCAATGAGTACGGGCCAGCTGGGCCAAGCTCATTTGTTGAAGCAAACCAAGAAAGACATTGCCCGGGTTAAGACCGTGCTGAACCAGAAGGTGGAAGGCTAATGGAATCCACAGAAAAACGAACACGCGTACTTCAGGGTCGCGTTGTCAGTGACAAAATGAACAAGACCATTACGGTTTTAATTGAGCGCCGTGTAAAGCACCCCGTTGTGGGCAAGTTTATAACGCGGTCTTCTAAAGTTCATGCGCACGATGAAAATAATACTGCGGGTATGGGCGATCTAGTTACAGTCGCCGAGTCGCGGCCATTGTCCAAGACAAAAACTTGGGCGTTGGTAGAGGTAGTGGAGGCAGCCACTCAAATCTGAGGATTTGAATGGTGCCATTGGGAGTTAAGAGATGATTCAGACCCAGTCGTATTTGGAAGTTGCAGATAACAGTGGCGCCAGGCGCGTTATGTGCATCAAGGTTTTGGGCGGCTCCAAGCGTCGGTATGCTCGCGTAGGTGATTTGATCAAAGTCACCGTTAAAGAAGCAATTCCGCGTGGCAAAGTTAAGAAGGGTCAGGTCATGACGGCCGTGGTCGTGCGAACCAGAAAAGGCGTCCGTCGCCCCGATGGCTCACTGATTAAGTTTGACGAAAATGCCGCGGTGATTTTGAACGCTCAAAATGCGCCTATCGGCACACGAATTTTTGGTCCGGTAACTCGCGAGCTCCGCGGCGAAAAGTTCATGAAAATTATTTCCCTTGCGCCCGAAGTGATTTGAGCCGAAGGCAGGGAGGAGCAGAGTAATGGCAAAGATTAAGCGAGACGACGAAGTGATCGTTTTGGCCGGTAAGGACAAGGGTAAGCGCGGCACCGTGCGCACCATTGTTGATGATAAGCGTGTGCTTGTCGCCGGTGTGAACATGATCAAGAAGCACACGAAGCCAAACCCTCAAGCAGGTGTGGCGGGCGGTATTATCGAGAAAGAGGCGCCCATTCAGGTGTCCAACATCGCGATATTTAATCCGACCACAAGCAAGGGTGACCGCGTAGGTTATCAAACGCTTGAAGATGGCAAGAAAGTCCGAGTTTTTAAGTCAAATGGCGAACAGATTGACGCCTGATATTGGTCAGGTTCGATTGAGGTAGCAGAGAATGGCAAGCCTGAAGCAAAAGTATCGTAGTGAGTTGGTGCCCCAGCTGAAAGAAGAGTTGGGACTGACTAATACGATGGAAGTACCACGAATCACCAAGATCACCTTAAATATGGGTGTGGGTGAGGCCGTTGGTGACAAAAAAGTACTTGAGAACGCCGTGGCCGACATGCAGAAAATTGCGGGCCAAAAGCCGGTCGTGACCAAGTCCAGGAAATCTATTGCGGGCTTCAAAATTCGCGACGGATGGCCTATTGGATGCAAGGTGACGCTGCGTGATGAGCGTATGTATGAATTTCTTGAGCGGCTTATCAGTATTGCCATCCCTCGTATTCGCGATTTTCGCGGTGTGAGTGGCAAGCAGTTTGACGGTCGAGGTAATTTTGCGATGGGTATTACAGAGCAAATTATCTTTCCTGAAATTAATTATGACCAAGTTGACACGCTCCGCGGCATGGATATCACCATTGCTACTACGGCGTCTAACGATGATCAGGGCCGCGCATTATTGCGGGCTTTTAACTTCCCGTTTAAGAGCTGAGGGATAATCACATGGCTAAAAAGTCAATGATTGCACGCGAAGAGAAGCGAGCCCAAACGGTCGCTAAGTACGCGGCGAAGCGCGCCCAACTAAAAGAGACCATCAACAATTTTGATGCCTCCGACGAAGAGCGCTGGGACGCACAGATTCAGCTCCAGAAGCTGCCTCGCAATGCTAGCCCGGTGCGCCAGCGAAGACGCTGCCAGATTACTGGGCGGCCCCATGGCGTCTACCGAAAATTTGGTTTGTGCCGAAACAAGCTACGCGAAGCGGCCATGCGCGGTGATGTGCCGGGCCTAGTTAAGTCTAGCTGGTGAGGGAGTAAACAGTTTATGAGCATGCAAGATCCAATCAGCGACATGTTAACCCGTGTGCGCAATGCGCAGATGGCAGGAAAGAAAAGCGTTGAAATGCCTGGTTCGAAGGTAAAGGCCGCTTTAGCCAAGGTCCTCGAAGAGGAAGGCTATATCGGGGCTTTTGACCTAGACGACAGCAGTGGCAAGCCTCGGTTATCAATTGAATTGCGTTACTTCGATGGTAAGCCGGTTATCGCTGAGATCCAGCGGGTGAGCAAGCCGTCGCTGCGACGGTATATGGGCAAGGATGATATGAAGCCCGTTCGAGGTGGTTTAGGTGTTGCCATCATTTCCACGTCCCGTGGCGTCATGACCGACCGAGCGGCTCGCGCTGCAGGCGTTGGTGGTGAAGTCCTTTGCACCGTATTCTGATTCGAGCGATCGAGGGAGCAGACTGAATTATGTCACGTGTCGCTAATAACCCGGTAAGTTTACCGAAGGGTGTCGAAGTAAAAGTTGACGCCGGCAAAGTCGCCGTTAAGGGGGGCAAAGGTGCCCTTGAGATGAATCTGGTCGCTGGCTTGGATATTGAAGTGACCGAAGGCGAAGCTAAGGTCATTTTTGACTTTGATACCAACAGAACGATGGCTGGAACTACCCGGGCTCTACTGAATAACCTGGTTGTGGGTGTCAGCGAGGGTTGGGAAAAGAAACTCATTCTGAACGGCGTTGGATACCGCGCGAAAGCAACAGGTAAGACAGTGAATCTCACTGTAGGTTTGTCTCACCCGGTGGATTACGAGCTTCCCGAGGGTATCTCAGCAGAGACACCAACACAGACAGAAATTGTTATCCGAGGCATGGATAAGCAGGCCGTAGGCCAAGCAGCTGCGGAAATTCGCAGTTTCCGGCCACCGGAACCTTACAAGGGCAAAGGCATTCGTTACGCGGACGAGCACGTCCGACGTAAGGAAGCCAAGAAGAAATAAGTAGGTAGGGCAATGAACCAAAAAAATGAATCACGTCTGCGGCGCGCTCGTCGATCTCGTACTCGAATGCGAACGGCTGGAGCCACCCGGCTATCGGTCCATCGCACGCCTCGGCATATTTACGCTCAGGTGATTGGTGCAGAGGGGAACACGGTGCTTGCGAGTGCCTCGACCCTCGACAAAGATCTGCGTGCTGGCGCCACAGGTAATGTGGACGCGGCATCGAAGGTTGGCGCGCTCATAGCGGAAAGAGCGAAGGCTGCGGGTGTCACTGCAGTTTCTTTTGATCGTGGCGGGTTCAAATACCACGGACGGGTCAAAGCGTTGGCGGATGCTGCGCGCGAAGGCGGATTGGAGTTTTAAGCATGGCGTACAACGATCAGAAGGGCCGTGGTGGCGATCAGAGGACTGAAGGCGATCTTCAGGAGAAACTGGTTCAAGTCAATCGAGTGGCCAAGACCGTTAAAGGCGGTCGTATTATGAGCTTCACCGCGTTGACTGTTGTTGGCGATGGCAAAGGTCGTGTCGGTTACGGGCGCGGAAAAGCGCGTGAGGTGCCGGTTGCGATACAAAAAGCCATGGAAGCTGCACGCCGTAATATGGTCAAAGTTGAGCTGGTTGATGGCACCCTTCAGTATCCAGTTAAAGCTAACCACGGCGCCTCAAAGGTTTACATGCAGCCCGCTTCCGAGGGTACAGGCGTCATTGCCGGTGGAGCAATGCGCGCGGTCCTCGAATTGGCTGGTGTGCATAACGTGTTGGCGAAATGCTACGGATCTACCAATCCGGTGAACGTAGTACGAGCGACTTACAAAGGTTTGCGCGATATGCAATCACCCGATGCGGTGGCTGCAAGGCGCGGTAAATCTGTCGAAGAAATTCTGAGCTAAGGTTAGGGATACCCATCATGAGTAAGCAAATGATTAAGGTCACCCAGCTGAAGAGTATTCATGGGCGCCTGAAAAAACATAAGGCCTGTGTTGCAGGGCTTGGTCTTCGACGAATCGGGCATACCGTTGAGGTTGAAGATACGCCTTCGGTGCGTGGAATGATTAACAAGGTGCACTACCTTGTGCGGGTTGAGGGTGAAAACCATGACGGATGAAATGCGATTAAATTCTCTGAGCCCGGCTGAGGGTTCAAAGCGTGCGGCTAAGCGAGTGGGTCGTGGAATAGGCTCGGGTACTGGTAAGACGGCGGGACGCGGCCATAAAGGTCTCAAGTCTCGTTCCGGTGGTTCTGTGAAGCCTGGTTTTGAGGGTGGTCAGATGCCCTTGCAAAAGCGTTTGCCTAAATACGGTTTTACGTCACGCATTGGGCGCACTACCGCTCAGGTACGGTTACACGAGCTGAACTGTGTCGAGGGTGATGTTGTCGATCTGAGTACCTTGAAAGACGCAGATTTGATCAAAGACGATGTGCTTCGTGCCAGAGTTTTTCTGTCAGGCACACTCGAGAAGGCTGTCAAGGTCAAGGGTTTGAAAGTCACTAAGGGTGCTCTTGAGGCTATCGAAGCCGCTGGCGGGAGTGTTGAGGCCTAATCATGGCTAACGGGATGCCATCAATGAACAACGCGGGCATGGGCGAGTTGTTCGCGCGCCTGCGTTTTGTGTTGGTGGCGCTGATCATATACCGAATCGGGACACACATTCCGGTACCTGGTATTGACCCCGAGCAGTTGGCCGCACTGTTTGACCAAAATCAAGGCACTATTTTGGGGCTTGCGAACGTGTTCTCCGGTGGAGCACTTGAGCGCATGAGTATTCTGGCTCTAGGAATCCTGCCCTACATATCAGCCTCTATCATAATGAATCTCATGAGCGCGGTTTCGCCGCAGCTAGAGCAGATTAAGAAAGAGGGCGAAGCCGGCCGTCGAAAAATATCCCAATACACGCGGTATTTAACTGTCGCACTTGCCCTAGTGCAGGCGACCGGTATGACCGTGGGCTTAGCGAATCAAGGATTAGCTTTTGATACATCGGTCAGCTTTTATGTCATTGCCATTACGTCACTAGTGACGGGTGCTGTCTTCATGATGTGGCTAGGGGAGCAGATCACCGAGCGTGGTATAGGCAACGGTATCTCACTGCTTATTTTTGCTGGAATTGCTGCAGGTCTGCCTTCGGCTGTTGGTCAGTCCCTTGAGCAGGCAAGACAAGGCGAGCTCAACATATTAGTGCTGCTAGCGATCGTTGCCCTCGCGGTCATTGTCATCTATCTCGTGGTGTTTATAGAGAGAGGTCAGCGGCGGGTCACGGTAAATTATGCTAAGCGCCAACAGGGACGGCAATCTTATCAGGCACAGTCTTCGCACTTGCCTCTTAAAGTGAACATGTCCGGCGTTATTCCGGCTATTTTCGCCAGCTCAATTTTGCTGTTCCCCGCATCGCTCGCTCAGTGGTTTGGCAGTGGCGACAGCTCCGATTGGTTGCAAGACTTTGCGGTTGCAATTGGTCCAGGACAACCTCTGAATATTATGCTATTCACTGGCTTTATTATTTTCTTCTGCTTTTTCTATACAGCCCTGATGTACAACCCAAAGGATGTGGCTGATAACTTGAAGCGATCGGGCGCGTTCGTTCCCGGAATACGTCCAGGGCAGCAAACCGCTAATTACTTGGACGGTGTTCTAACTCGGCTCACCGTATTTGGCTCAGCCTATATTGCGTTGGTATGCCTGTTGCCACAGTTTCTGGTCGTCATGTTCAACGTGCCCTTCTACCTTGGTGGTACGTCTATGTTAATTGTGGTCGTTGTGGTCATGGACTTTATGGCCCAAGTTCAAAGTCATTTGATGTCGCATCAGTACGAGGGTGTGATGAAGAAAGCGAATCTGTCCAATGCCAGCCCTGCGGGCCGGCTGCGCTAGGTTTTAGGAGCAAGTCATGAAAGTAAGAGCTTCTGTTAAGAAGGTATGTCGTAACTGCAAGGTAGTGCGACGAAACGGTGTGGTTCGGATAATTTGCTCGAGTGATCCACGTCACAAGCAGCGACAGGGCTAAATCCCTTTGTTGCATGATTTAACAGTCAATAACCAGCAGGTCCCGACAAGACGGGCTTGCTACTGTACGTACGGAGGCATTTTGCCTCAGTTACGTCGTAACGTTTGGAGATAAATCGATGGCGCGACTCGCCGGTGTCAACATCCCCGACAATAAGCATGCTTTGGTGTCACTTACCTACATCTACGGTGTAGGACGTACCCAAGCTAGACGCTTGTTAGATGCTACGGGTATTAGCTACCAGACTAAGGTCGGTGAACTGAGTGAAGGCGAGCTGGATCAGCTCAGGGGCCTGCTCAACGAACTCACTGTTGAGGGCGATCTGCGCCGCGAAGTCTCAATGAATATTAAGCGCCTGATGGACTTAGGGTGTAACCGTGGTTTGCGTCATCGAAAGGGACTGCCATTGCGCGGTCAGCGTACGAAGACTAATGCTCGAACACGTAAAGGTCCACGAAAGCCTATTCGTAAGTAATCGTAAATCCAATGTAGCTACATCCTAGTTTGTAGCGTTGATATTGAAGCAGGGAAATTATGGCCAAGAACGCCAAGAACAGTAAGACAACGAAACGCAAGATCACTAAGCAGGTGGTCGACGGTGTCGCCCACGTGCATGCGTCCTTTAACAATACGATCGTGACCATTACCGACCGCCAAGGCAATACACTTAGCTGGGCCACAGCGGGGGGCTCTGGCTTCCGTGGATCCAGAAAATCTACGCCGTTTGCTGCACAGGTGGCTGCAGAACGCGCTGGAGAAGCCGCCAAGGAGTATGGGTTAAAAAACCTAGACGTTCAGGTTAAAGGCCCCGGTCCAGGCCGTGAGTCAGCGGTTCGAGCGTTGAACAGCTGTGGTTACAAGATTACTAACATTACCGACGTGACGCCTATTCCCCATAATGGCTGTCGTCCCCCTAAGAAGCGCCGCGTCTAAGACAGCGCGCACCGAGGATCTTTCAGAATGGCTCGATATATTGGACCCAAGTGCAAGCTCTCCCGTCGTGAGGGCACTGACTTACAACTAAAGAGTGGCGTGCGGTCACTTGATAGCAAGTGCAAGGCAGAAACAGCGCCAGGACAGCACGGTGCTAGGCGTGGTCGTCTCTCTGACTACGGCGTTCAGTTGCGTGAAAAGCAAAAAGTACGCCGCATATACGGTGTTCTGGAGAAGCAGTTCCGGAACTACTACAAAGAGGCCGCCCGACTCAAAGGCGCGACTGGCGAGAATTTGCTTCAGTTGCTTGAGAGCCGGCTTGATAACGTGGTCTACCGAATGGGCTTCGGGTCGACGCGTGCGGAATCAAGGCAGTTGGTGTCTCACAAAGGTATTTTGGTCAATGGAACTGTTGTTAATATTCCTTCGTACCAAGTGCGCCCGGGCGACATAGTTTCTGTCCGTGAAAAGGCGAAAAAGCAGCTCCGTATTCAGGCCGCCATGTCGATCGCTGAGCAGCGTGGTGAGCAGGTCTGGATCGAAGTTAATTCAGAAAAGCTTGAAGGGACTTTTAAGTCTAAGCCCGAGCGTCAGGATCTCCCTAGTGAGATTAACGAGAACCTGATCGTGGAGCTGTACTCGAAGTAACCCTATGGGTTATTCGAGCCGCAGCCCTTCTTAACTACCAATAGCAGGTATCCTATGTCCACGAATGTGAATGAGTTCCTTACCCCCCGCGTCATTAAGGTCGACGAAAAGTCGCCGACTCGCGCGCAGGTTACCCTTGAGCCGCTCGAGCGTGGCTTTGGGCATACCCTCGGTAATGCCTTACGGCGCATTTTGCTATCTTCCATGCCCGGATGTGCGATTACAGAAGTAGAAATTGATGGCGTCCAGCACGAGTACTCGGCGGTTGAAGGTGCTCAAGAAGACGTTATTGAGATTTTGCTAAACCTCAAGGGCGTTGCGCTGTCTATGACAGGCAAAGACGAGGCGGAGCTGTCTCTAGTGGCTAAGGGTCCATGCACGGTGACTGCTGCTGAAATTCAGACAGATCACGATGTGCAAATTGGCAATCCTGATCACGTTATTTGTCATCTCACAGCCGATCAAGAGCTTGTTATGCGGGTTGTAGTTGAGCGCGGTCGCGGGTATTCGCCTGCGGATTCACGTATTAATCCTGAGGAAGAAACGCGGTCGATTGGCAAGCTTCAGCTCGACGCTTCTTTTTCACCTGTTCGACGCGTCTCCTACGTCGTCGATTCAGCACGGGTTGAGCAGCGCACTGACCTAGACAAGCTAATCATCGACCTGGAAACCAATGGAACGATTGATCCTGAGGAAGCTATTCGTCGAGCTGCAACAATTCTGCAGCAGCAGCTGTTGGTGTTTGTCGACCTCGAGAGTGAGGCACAGGCAACCGCACAAGAAGCTGATGATGAAGTCGATCCTATTTTGCTGCGACCTGTTGATGATCTCGAACTAACAGTTCGATCAGCTAACTGCTTGAAGGCGGAAAATATTTACTACATCGGTGACTTGGTACAGCGCACTGAGGTGGAGCTACTGAAGACGCCTAATCTTGGTAAGAAGTCTTTAACCGAGATTAAAGACGTTTTGGCGTCGCGGGGCTTGTCTCTGGGCATGCGTCTGGAAAACTGGCCGCCAGCTAGCTTGCGTAACGATGAACGTTTGTTGAGCGTTTAGACACTTATTAGGTAACTGGTCTCGAGTTCGGGGCCTTATGAAAGGAAAAAGACAATGCGTCATCGTCATAGCGGTCGACAGCTAAATCGTAACAGCTCCCATCGCAAAGCTATGTTTCGCAACATGGCAGTGTCCCTTGTGGAGCACGAGCTGATCAAGACAACAGTACCCAAGGCTAAAGAGTTGCGCGGCTATGCCGAGCCTCTCATCACACTGGCTAAGACAGACAGTGTGGCCAATCGCCGGCTTGCTTTCGATCGCACTCGTAGCAAAGAGGCGGTGGGCAAGTTGTTTGACGAGTTAGGTCCGCGCTACGCAGAGCGTCCCGGAGGCTACATCCGTATTTTGAAGTGTGGTTTCCGCACCGGAGACAAGGCGCCGATGGCATATGTTGAGCTGGTTGATCGCCCTGAGCCTGAAGAGGTGGAAGAAGTAATTGAGGGTGAAGACGAGGAGTAACCCCTCGCCTAACCGGTCAACAACGACCATAAGACCCCAATACCATCTGGTGTTGGGGTTTTTTTTGCCCTCAGCTTGGAGTTCCGGGAATGGGTTGGCGAGTGCTTTGAATGGCTGGCGCAGAGCGTAGCTAACGGCCTATGGCAGCGGGCGCTGAGGAACTAAATACTGCGGGGGCAGTTTTGAAGGGCGTTAAGATTACTAGTAGCTGCTGGGGCTGTTATTAATATGACGTTGAATCGGCGCTTTTCCTTTAGGGTTTAACTGCCGATTTTGGTGGCCGTGATCACCGCGGTGCAAAGTCATGATGTACGGAGCTGGCCTGGTCGCAGCTAGTGGGTGGGTCGTTATCACCGACGGGTCTACTAGCCTCTGTTTTTTATTTTGGTCAAGCCTATGCATTCTAGCGACCCGTAAGTTTTGGGGGGCGCTTAGCCTTAAACGCCTCGAGACTCTCTTGAAAATCCTCGCTTTGAGCAGTCAGCAACCACTGGTCGTGGTCCATATGCATAATTGATTCACCCAGTGCCTGAGCGTATCTGTTGATACTGCGTTTTATCATTTGCATAGCCACGGGAGGCAAATCGGCATAGGTTTGCGCCCAGCTGCGGGCAGCGGCGCTCGCCTCTCCCGGTGGTGATATTTCGTCGATAAAACCCCATTGGCATAGGGTTTCGGCTGGGAATAATTGACCGGACATAATGAGCTGTTTGGCTCGTGCGGTACCAAGAAGATCGACGTAATAGGGCATGGCTTGCCACATCAGATTCATAGCCATACGCACCTCACCGACGCCAATTTTTGCATTTGCGGTAGCAATGCGAAAGTCGCAGGCAGCTGCTATGCAAGCGCCACCCCCCGTCGCGATTCCCTGTACTGCGCAAACTGTGGGTTGGTGAATATCCCGGAGGCTGCGCATTAGTCGTCCACCTTGTTCGGCATCTCGACGAGCACGTAGCAGAGAGCGCTGTTCTTTTTCGGCCTTGATTTCGTTGAGATCAGCGCCGACGGAAAAATTATCGCCCTGTGCCTCTATTACCACTGCTGTGATCTTTTCGTCGTCAGAAACGGTAATGGCTGCAGTGATTAATTGTTCAATCATGGCAGTAGTCAACGCGTTACGATGTTGAGCTCGACGGAGCGTGATGATGCCTATGTTGCCTTCGCTATGTAGAGTGACAAACGGCGCATGGTTCATTTTTTTTGCATCAGTCATGCCAAATCCAGTTGCCTCTCGTAGAACTATTCAGACTAAAGATAGCATGCTCTGCAGCTCTACTTTTATTGTCATTCGATAAGGGAGGCGAGGGTAGCCATAGGAGCTGAACTCCATCCCGGCACATCACCTAGGACCTTAGTATGTGCCGTAATCGCCACTAGATCGGCATGACTCAGTTTGATATCGGCAGATTCAGCGTAACTCTCTTGTTGAACGCGCAGCACATTGTTGCGCACCGTTAGCAGAAAAACGTCACCTTCTACCTGCACTCTAAATGATAGATCAACGTGGTCGGCCGCTTCTGCCCGGAAGCGGTATTTCAGTCGTTGTAGCAGCGATGCATTAGTGAGAGCGTCGTAAGCTCGCAGGTTCATAGGGGCTAGGCGTGCTTTAAAGTCAATTTCCCCTTTTTCCTCGAGAATCAGTCCCAATAAATAATTCCGCTCGTTGGCACTGTTTGTCGTTTGGGCAACCTTGAGGAAAGCTTTTTGACGAATGAGTAGAGCCTCGCTGTCATTGGCTTCAACTAGCAGTAAGTAATTGGCGAGTCGAGCAGCCCAGCGGGGGTCGCCCTCCACGGAGGTATCGGCTAGTGCCAATACACGCTCCCGCCCACCCAATAGTGGTACCAGTCTTCGTGCCTCCTGCAGCTCATTGAGAGTCAAATAGTCCATGGAGTCGTCAATGAATCCGCCTAGCTTTATGTAGCGTTGACGCACCATCCACTCCCAGCGGTGATAGTAAGGTTGCAACTCTGCGTTTTCGGCGATTGCAGGGGGTAAATGTTGGGTATCGAGGAGGTCATCCACGGAGCGGTTGGTGAGAAAATAGCGGTTGACCTGGTCAATCAGAAAGTCGATGGCATCTCGAGTGGCGGTCATGACCGAGTCGATTTCCTCACGTCCTTGGAGTATCCGTGAGTGTCCGGGAACGATGGCGTTCGGTGCTAAGGAGAGGCTAGTTTCTACAGCTCGAAGCATTTCTTCAGGATTGCGACCTATTTCGAAACGCGCGGTTTCAACGGCAGGAAAAACGCCGTGGGGTGGCGAATCACCGCTGAACAAAATGCGATCCTCCGGCAGCCACACCCAAAGGTGTTCACTTACGTCGCCCTCCATGGGCATGATATGCAAAGGCACTCCGGCTATCTCTATTTCTAAGGGAGTGCTGACATCAATGGTAGGCGGGTGACTCAGTGGATCGTTGGGTTCAGGGATGGGTGACGGGCCGATACCATTACCCACGGTACCGTCTGCCCCCTGGGGTAGCAGCATGCCCATCTGCAGATAAACCCTGCGAAGTATGCTTTCGCGGTCAGGCTTTTGTAGTCGTGACACCCACTTCTGCCAATCTTGGGGACCATACACCGGAATGTTTCCTGCCTGTCCAGCCATTATGGGACCCATGCCGCCGAAGTGATCAAGGTGTAAGTGGGTATAAATAATTGCCGCCACGGGTTTCTTCGTGTGTTTTCTGAGTTCTGTAATCGCGAGGGCAGTTGTGCCAGGAAACCAGCCACCGTCTATGACGATGACGCCTTCATCGCCCTCAATAAAGCCGTGATTCGAATAGCCGATAAATTCAGTGGCAAAAACGCGCTCGCCTAGTTTGCGCAGTAAAGGTTTCTGCTTGAGTTGCAGCGTCAACAGTTCTGGATTGGCTTGCTGCTCGCTTGCCGCTGAAGCTTCTCCTGCTTGCCCCATTAGGAGGCCAAGGGATGTAAGCATGCACAGAATGTATTTAATGTGTGTTTTGAGGTTCATGAAATATCGCTCGCGTAAGACGTTAGTCAGTTGGCTACAGAGTTCTTGGTTGGTGCGTTTGACGCTCGAAAAAAAGCGTACTCAACGGTGCAGCACAACGGATAGATCGGAATAGCCACGAACAAAATTGGATTGAATCCGTTGGGGCTCAGCGACCATCTCAACGTCGCTAAAACGCTTCAGTATCTCCTCCCAAAGAATGCGTAGCTGCATTTCACCCAGCCGATTACCCATGCAGCGATGGATGCCGAAACCAAAGGACAGGTGGTAGCGCGGATTGTCTCTCGTAATGTTGAATGTGTTGGGGTCATCAATCGCTGTTTCGTCATGGTTCCCTGACAGGTACCACATCACCACCTTTTCGCCTTTACGGATCGTTTTACCACCGAGGACAACATCTCGGGTAGCGATCCGTCGCATGTGCATTAGAGGTGTTTGCCAGCGAATGATTTCTGGCACCATCGAATTTACAAGGTGTGGATTTGCTTTCAACAGGGAAAATTGTTCGGGGTTTTGATTGAGGGCGACGACGCCTCCGGTGATTGAATTACGTGTCGTGTCGTTGCCACCCACGATCAACAAAATCAAATTTCCGAGGTATTCGAGAGGATCATCTACCATGGCGGCAGTTTCTGGATTGGTGGCTAACATGCTGATGAGATCCATGGTGCCGGGTGGATTATTTTTACGTTGGTGCCACAGAGCGGTGAAGGTTTCCAAACACTCGGTGAGGGCCCGTGTTCGCTCGTCGTTGTTACCGTCGCCCCCTGCTATTTCTGGCAAGGAGGTCGCCATATCAGACCAGTAAGGCAGCTTATAACGGTCTTCAAAAGGGAAGTCGAAGATAGTCGCCAGCATTTGCGTGGTTAAGTTTACAGAAACGCGGTCAACCCAGTTAAAGGGCTCTCCGATGGGCAATTCATCCAGCATGGTGGCGACCCGGGAACGAATAATCGTTTCCAAGTCTGCCAAGTTGCGCGGCGCAACCACGCCTTGTACAGCTTTGCGCTGTATGTCGTGAAGGGGTGGATCCATCGCAATGAATTGGCGTACGGGAAGGTCGTTCCCATAATCGCCGATCGTGATGGCAGGCTCAGAAGAGAAATCATCGTGACTTTTATCAACCGTCACGATGTCCTCAAAGCGAGTAATCGACCAGAAGCCGCCAAAGTGGCTATTCTCACTCCAGTGCACCGGATCTTCCTTGCGAAGTCGAGCAAACCACGGACGCCAGCTGTCGGTTTGATACAGGTCGGGATTACTAACATCAATAGCATCTAGGGCCATTGCGTAGGGATCAGACGTAGAAATGCTCATAGCGCGGACCTTTTATTAGAATTTTTCGCACTAGGATTAGAACACAGGGAGTTTGTTGTAAGGGGTCATCCCAGGACAGGAGCGGGTGATTTCCAGACACCCGCGCCCATAACGAGCTCGACTTAGGCCGCTTTTTTCCGAGGTTTTCGTTTTGTTGGCTTTTTGGTCTCGGTCACCCTATGAGCTAGGAGGGGCTTCAAAAACTCGCCGGTGTGTGATCCGGGTGTTGTGGCAACCGTTTCTGGACGGCCTGTTGCAATAATTTGACCGCCACCTGAACCACCCTCAGGTCCAAGATCAATGACCCAGTCGGCTGTTTTAATCACATCGAGATTATGCTCGATGATAGCAACCGTGTTGCCCCCGTCACGCAGACGGTGCAGGACCTCAAGTAACTGGCGAATATCCTCAAAATGTAAACCTGTTGTGGGTTCATCAAGAATGTAAAGCGTGTTGCCGGTATCTCGCTTCGATAATTCTTTGGCCAGCTTGACTCGTTGAGCCTCTCCTCCGGAGAGGGTGGTCGCGGCTTGACCCAAGCCGACATAGGACAGTCCTACATCCATAAGGGTCTGCAATTTCCGGTAAATCGCGGGGACGGCTTCGAAGAAAACAACGGCGTCCTCAACCGTCATTTCCAATACTTCGGAAATGCTTTTTCCCTTATAGCGAACTTCCAGAGTTTCTCGGTTGTAGCGTTTGCCTTTACAAACATCGCAAGGAACGAAAATATCGGGCAGAAAGTGCATCTCAACCTTGGTAACCCCGTCGCCCTGACAGGCTTCACAGCGGCCACCGCGTACGTTAAAACTAAACCTGCCCGGCTTGTAACCGCGAGACCGAGATTCCTGCGTGCCCGCAAAAAGCTCTCGAATGGGAGTAAAGATCCCGGTATAGGTTGCTGGGTTCGATCGAGGCGTTCGGCCGATGGGTGACTGGTCGATGTCGATACATTTATCGAAGTGCTGGAGTCCTTTCACCGCATCGTGCGGGGCCGCTTTTAGCGTTGTCGCGCCGTTAAGTTCCGTAGCCGCTAGGGGGTAGAGCGTGCCGTTGATTAGAGTCGATTTCCCCGACCCTGAGACTCCGGTAATACAGGTCAAAAGTCCTACCGGCAGCTCCAGCGTTACTGCTTGCAAATTGTTACCGCGGGCGCCCTCGATAACCAGCATACGATCAGAATCAATGGGCCGGCGGGTCGCGGGAATTGCTATTTCGCGTTTGCCCGACATGTAAGCGCCGGTGAGTGAGTCTTCAACTTGCATCACATCGTCGATGGTACCTTGGGCAACAATATGGCCACCGTGAACACCCGCCCCTGGACCGATATCGATAATATGATCGGCGGTCCTAATGGCGTCCTCGTCGTGCTCAACCACGAGTACGGTATTGCCCAGATCTCGCAGATGGGTAAGGGTTGCGAGTAGTCGCTCATTGTCGCGCTGGTGTAAACCGATCGACGGCTCATCAAGGATGTACATAACGCCGACCAGGCCAGCTCCAATTTGTGACGCCAGACGGATACGCTGTGCCTCACCTCCCGACAGGGTTTCGGCGCTGCGGTTTAGCGTGAGGTAGTTCAGACCAACATCGACCAAAAATCGATAGCGGGCCCGCAGCTCTTTCAGAATTTTATCGGCGATTTCTCCGGAACGTCCAGGCAATGCCAATTGTTCAAAGTAGCTAAAGGCCTCGCCCACTGGGAGGTTAGTGATTTCAGGCAGTGTTTGCTCGTCTACAAAGACGTTTCGCGCATCTCTGCACAGGCGTGTTCCCTGGCATTGCTGGCAGGGTGCGGTGGAAACGTATTTAGATAATTCCTCCCGAACACCTTGCGATTCGGTGTCCCGATAGCGTCGCTCGAAATTTGGCAAAATCCCTTCAAAAGCATGACGCCTTTTGAAGACGGTGCCACGATCGTTGATGTATGCGAACTCGATTTCTTCGCCGTCGTTGCCAAAAAGTATGAGGTCGCGTTGCTTCTTTGGTAAGGCTTCAAAGGGCGTATCAATGTCGAAACCATAATGGTCAGCCAGTGATGTCAGAATATGAAAGTAGTACACATTGCGCCGATCCCACCCTCTAATGGCGCCCCCCGCGAGGCTGGCCTCCGGATGAGCAACAACGCGACTTTCATCGAAGTACTGCATAACGCCCAATCCGTCACAGCCATCGCAGGCACCTGCGGGATTGTTGAAGGAAAATAGGCGGGGTTCGAGTTCGTCAATGGCATGGCCACATTCGGGGCAGGCGTAGCGAGCTGAAAACAACAAGGTCTCGCCGGTTTCACCTTCCATCGGTGCGACTGACGCTAGGCCATCCGTGAGTTCCAGGGCGGTTTCAAAGGACTCTGCCAGGCGCAACCCGAGATCTTCGCGCACCTTGAATCGGTCGATGACGACGTCGATCGAATGCTTACGCTTTTTATCAAGTGCTGGAACATCATCGAGGTCGACAAGAATGCCGTCTACCCGCACGCGTATGAAGCCGGCAGCACGCATTTGCTCAAAAATATGCAAATGCTCACCCTTTCGATCTCTGATGACAGGGGCCAGCAGCATCAACTTACTGCCTTCTGGTTGCGCCAGTACGGCATCGACCATTTGGCTCACTGTTTGCGCTTTTAGTGTGATTCCGTGGTCGGGGCAGCGAGGGTCGCCGACCCGAGCAAAAAGCAATCGCAAGTAATCATAAATTTCGGTGATCGTGCCGACCGTGGAGCGCGGGTTATGCGAGGTTGATTTCTGCTCAATCGAAATGGCAGGTGAGAGACCCTCGACATGGTCAATGTCGGGTTTTTCCATCATGGACAAAAACTGGCGGGCATAGGTTGAAAGCGACTCCACGTACCGTCGTTGCCCCTCAGCATAGAGGGTGTCGAACGCGAGTGAGGACTTGCCTGATCCCGACAGTCCGGTAATCACTACCAGCTTGTCTCTGGGGATATCGAGATCAATGTTCTTGAGGTTGTGGGTACGCGCACCGCGAACCTGAATCGTATCCATGTAAGACCAGACCTGTGTGAGATTTTAATAACTGCAACCGGCTAGTATACGCGCCTGAAGGCGATCCCGATGGCCTCATGTCTGATTCACCCGTGGTAAACTGCTGATTTAGCATCGGCTCTAACCGTGAATGCACAAAATGCTCTGACATCGGGTGAACGGCGCGCCATTTTGGCGTTGGGCAGTCTCTACAGTTTTCGTATGCTGGGCTTATTTATGGTCTTGCCTGTGCTGGGCATTTACGCGGTTGATATGCCTGGGGCGACCCCCGAAAAGCTCGGTCTCGCTTTGGGAGCCTATGGTCTCACCCAGGCGTGTCTGCAGTTGCCTCTGGGCTGGCTGTCAGATCGTATAGGACGTTTGCCCATAGTTATTGTCGGCCTGTGTTTATTTGTTGCCGGTAGTTTGGTGGCGGCTGCCGCGGAGACTATCAACGGCATAATTACGGGACGATTTTTGCAGGGTGCTGGGGCTATTGCCGCCGCCCTAACAGCACTGGCTGCAGACTCTACTCGTGAATCCCAGCGCACAAAGGCCATGGCGGTCATCGGTGCTAGTGTGGGCTTGTCATTTGTCATGGCAATTGTTCTGGGGCCTGTAATCGCGGCGGGTCTCGGTTTACAAGGAGTGTTCCTCGTGACCGCAGCTTTGGGTGCTGTAGGTTTGGTTATTGTTTTGACGGTTTTGCCGAAAAATGCGCCTAAAACGGCCGCCATCGCCGATGGTGACTGGGCTGCCGATCACGTTTTTGGGGGCAGGCTACCCATCCTGTATGCCAGCGTGTTTTTACTGCACGGATTGATGATGGCAACTTTCCTGATCATCCCTGCCAACTTGGTTGAGACCTTTAGCTTTGCGGCTAGCGAACACTGGATGATTTATTTATTGACCGTAGTGCTATCAATTCCCCCTGCGCTTCTGATTATGCGGATGGGGCGTGGTGGGGAAGACCCCAGATGGGCCCTCAGCGTCGCTATTGTATCCCTCGTTGGCGGCATTCTTATTGCTCTGTTGGCACCCAATCTGATAACCGTCGGTGCCGGACTATGTTTCATGTTTGTGGGTATAAACGCTCTTGAAGCCATACTGCCCGCTACCGTAACTCGAGTGGCCCCCGGGCGCCTGCGCGGCACTGCGTTGGGCATTTTTGCGACCTGCCAATTTCTAGGTATTTTTGTGGGTGGCGCCCTTGCGGGCTTTATTTTGTCCGCTGGAGGAAGTGAGGCGGTGGCCGTTCTTGCAAGCTTTTGCGCCTTGTTGTGGTTAATAGCCCTTTGGCTTAGGCCATTTACTCCGGTTATTGCTGCTGTTTCCAATGAATAGCGGTCAGGCCCTCGCCTCGGTATCAGCCCGTTGGTATAGTGAAGGAAATGAGAGGATCGGCTGTAATAAGACAGCCCGCAGCATTGGAGAGAGCTATGGCTTCCCGCGGCATTAATAAAGTTATTTTAGTCGGCAACTTGGGGTCGGACCCTGAAAATCGTATGTCTCAGGCGGGCGCCGCTATTACCAACCTGAGTATTGCCACCTCAGAGACTTGGAAGGACAAGAATACGGGCCAGCAACAGGAGCGCACCGAGTGGCACCGTGTCGTGTTTTTCAACCGTTTGGCTGAGGTTGCTGCAGAGTACCTGCGCAAGGGGTCGAAGGTTTACGTCGAGGGCACTTTGCGGACCCGAAAATGGCAAGACAAACAAACTGGCCAAGATCGTTACACCACTGAGATTGTGGGTAACGAAATGCAGATGCTCGATAGTCGGGGCGCTGGCGGTGGTGGTGGCGATAGCTACAACAACCAAAGTGGCGATAACTACAGCAATCAAGGTGGTGGTTTTCAGTCTGCGCCAGCGCCTCAGGCCGCTCCCGCTGGGGGCTCTTTCGACCCAGTGGATGACGACATCCCTTTTTAAGCCCCGTGCCTTAAAAGGATTGCGTCGACGTGCGTATACTTCTTTTAGGATCAGACACCGCGATTGGGCACTCGCTACGAGCTTTTATACCGCCATTGCAGCGGCATGAGCTAATACAAGTGCCCTTGGAAGCGACCCGCTGGACGCGGCAGCGTCCGGCTAAAAAGTTGCTAAAAACCTCTGAGCCCGATCTTATTCTTGATGCGCGATTGGTGAGCCTCATTGATCGTGTTGACGCTCTTGAGCCTGCTGATATTGAGCGTAGCCAATGGTTGGGTAGTGCTGCAGCGAAGCTGGGGTGTCATTATCTATTGCTGTCAAGCTCTCGAGTATTTTCTGGAGAGCTCAAGCGACCTTACCGTGAGAGCGACAAGGCTGATGCGCAGGATGAACTGGGTGCCATTCTCGTGGAGGCAGAAACCCAACTGAGAGAATTAGTAGATTCGATCTTTGTGCTGAGGCTGGGGTGGGTGTTCTCGGGGCGAGGCCCCAGTGCCATGAACCGCATTTTGGATCGTCTTCGCGATGGCAAAAGTTTAACCGCGTCTGACAATCGACGGGACTGCCCCGTACATAGTGCTGAAGTTGCGCGGGTAGCGGCTGGAGTCATTGATCAAATCGGCGTCGGTGCTCCGGGAAGGGGTTTGTTTCATTACGGCAGTGAGGGAGATACCGGTTATTTCTCGTTCGCCGAAGCGGCGGTAGCCTGCGCGTCTCAGTTTGCTCGGTTTGCTGATGCTCGGGAGCAATTGCACGAGGACACGACCTTGCCTACCGCTAACCGTTCCCTCGAGTGCACCGCTATTCGGCATCAGTTTGGCATTCAACAAAGGCCCTGGCGCGATTTCGTAGAACGGGCTGTACGCCGCTATATCGAATTGTATTGTAAGGAGGCAGCAGAGTGACAGGTAATGGCGTTAAGGCATTGGGGGTTTGCGTATTGACGGTGAGTGATACGCGGACTCACGAAAACGATACCTCAGGTGATTTCCTTGCAGCAGCAGCGTTGAGCAGTGGTCATACGTTGTGCGAACGCGACATTGTTAAGGATGACATATACCAAATCCGAGCGGTGACATCCGCTTGGATTGCTAGAGCAGAGGTTGACGTCGTTCTAATTACCGGAGGAACAGGTTTTTCAGGCCGAGATTCGACGCCCGAAGCTATGGGGCCCCTATTTGATAAGCACATTGAGGGCTTCGGTGAATTATTTCGCCAACTGTCACATGCTGAAATTGGCTCATCGACGATTCAGTCTCGTGCTTTGGGGGGCTTTGCCAATAATACGGTTATTTTTTGTATGCCTGGCTCCACCGGCGCCTGCCGAACAGCCTGGGAGGGGGTGCTGAAAGAGCAGCTCGATGGTGATCATCGTCCCTGCAATTTTGTTGGCGTCCTACAGACCCAAGCGGATACCTAGACTGTGGCACTGACGCCACTGACGGAAGCTAGAGCCCAGATTTTAGCCCAAACCCCTGCGCCTCCTGCGACGGAATGCATAACATTGCAGGAGTGCCTTGGCCGCATTTTGTCTGAGAATGTCGTTGCAAGTAGAGACGTGCCGCCCTTTGATAACAGCGCTATGGATGGTTACGCCGTTCAGTATAGCGATCTTCCAGGTGCTGTTTCCGTGGCACAACGCATTCCTGCAGGGTGTTCGGCGGATGCGTTAGAGCCGGGTACTGCTGCCCGCATTTTCACTGGGGGTGTACTACCTTCGGGGGCTGATACCGTCGTTATGCAAGAAAATGCTCTGGAACAAGGCGGCATGGTGACGGTGACCGAAATGCCCACAGCGGGTGCGAATATTCGCCGTAGGGGCAGTGATATTGGCATTGGCGACACGGTTTTGCGGGCTGGCCAGCTACTGATGCCTCAAGACCTGGGTTTGGCAGCCTCCGTGGGACGTCACGAGTTATCTGTCTACCGACCGCTGCGAGTTGCAGTAATCACCACCGGCGATGAGCTTGTTGATCCCGGGAGAGAGCCTGAGGCTTGGCAAATATTTAATAGCAACGCCACCCAATTATGTAGTCAGATCCGAATGTTGGGGATGGAGCCTTTGCATTATCCCAATGTGCCAGATGACCCCAAGCTTACCGGTGAGACTCTTGAGTCAGCCGCTAAGTCTGCCGACTGTATTATTACGTCTGGGGGCGTGTCCGTGGGGGAGGAAGATCATGTCCGGGCGCAAATTGAGCAGCGAGGTACGTTAAGTCTTTGGAAACTAGCCCTCAAGCCGGGTAAACCTTTTGCTTTTGGGGCAGTGGCTGGATGTCCCATATTCGGGTTGCCGGGTAACCCGGTTTCTAGCTGGGTGACCTTCGGGTTGCTGGTAAAACCCTGGTTACTTGCCGCTCAGGGGGCGAAAGTGCCTGAACTGCGCCGACTAAAAGCCGTAGCGGCCTTTAGCAGGCCTCGTCCGGGAACACGTGAGGAGTACCTTCGTGTTGTGCTCGACAGTCAATCTATGCCGGTAGCCAACCTGGCGGGCGATCAAAGTAGTGGGGTGCTGAGTAGCGCGGGACGAGCAAGCGCTTTGGCAGTGATTCCAGCTGGCATCACCCTGTCAGAGGGTGATGCCCTAGACGTCATTCTGGTATCGGACTTTCTGTCTCCCGCGTCTACGCTTTAACATAGGCTCGCCAACGTCGCATCGTGTTACGAAGGCCGATTTTGTGGGCTAGGCGTCGTTATAGCGCTGAAAAATTAGCGTAGCGTTGGTGCCACCGAAGCCAAAGCTGTTCGACATGACTCGATTCAGTCCTGCCTGATCGATACGCTCTCTGGCAATTTTGAGGCCCGCAGCACCGTCGTCTAGCTGGTTGATATTCGCCGATGCGGCGATGAAATCTTCACGCATCATTAGCAAGGAGTAGACGGCCTCCTGAACCCCAGCGGCACCTAAGGAGTGGCCGCTAAGTGATTTTGTGGAGCCAATCCACGGCCCCTCGTCACCGGTGCCAAAAACTTCTCTGACTGCATTGAGTTCCTGAATGTCACCTACAGGGGTGCTGGTACCGTGGGCGTTAATGTAGTCAATCGGACCATCAACGGTGGCCATGGCTTGCTGCATGCAGCGCACGGCGCCTTCACCCGAAGGTGCGACCATATCGTAGCCATCGCTGGTCGCGCCGTAGCCCACGATTTCAGCATAGATGTTGGCACCCCGAGCCAAAGCATGCTCCAGAGACTCTAAAACTACCATTCCTCCTCCGCCGGCAATGACGAAGCCGTCTCGATCAACGTCATAAGCGCGGGAGGCTTGGTTGGGCGTCTCGTTATACTGTGTTGAAAGTGCGCCCATGGCGTCAAATAAGCAGCTAAGCGACCAGTGGAGTTCCTCACCTCCACCAGCAAAGACAATGTCCTGCTTGCCCATTTGAATCAGCTCCATACCATTGCCAATGCAATGGGCACTGGTTGAGCATGCTGACGAAATCGAGTAGTTCACGCCCTTAATTTTAAAAGGGGTGGCTAGGCACGCGGAAACGGTGCTGCCCATGGTTTGAGTCACACGATAAGGGCCTACGCGTCGCAAGCCTCGATCCCGCAGAATATCAGCGGCCTCGACTTGGCTGGCTGAAGAAGCGCCGCCCGAGCCTGCGATAATGCCCGTTCTGGTGTTGGAAACCTGCTCCTCACTCAGCCCCGCATCAGCGATCGCTTGTTCCATGCTGAGGTAGGCGTAACCCGCGGCATCTCCCATAAAACGCCAGCGCTTACGGTCAATGCACGCCGACAAATCGATATCAGGTACGCCAGCGACATGAGAGCGCATGCCTGCGTCGGCATGCTGCTGACAAAAGGTAATTCCAGATTGCCCCGCTTTGAGTGCAGCAGTGACTGCGGCTGTATCGTTGCCGAGACACGAAACGGTACCAATACCGGTTACCACTACACGCTGTGTCATTAGAAAGATTCCGTTGATTGAAAAAGACCGACCCGAAGATCCTTAGCGGTGTAGATAACGTTGCCGTCGACGGCAACGGTGCCGTCAGCGATGCCCATGACAAGCTTGCGTTCAATCACACGCTTGATTTGAATTTTATACTCCACCCTTTTCGCGGTGGGTAGTACTTGCCCGGTAAACTTGACGTCTCCCGAGCCCAGCGCCCGCCCTTTCCCTGGGTTGCCGCGCCATCCTAAGAAAAACCCAACAAGCTGCCACATAGCGTCAAGCCCTAAACACCCTGGCATAACGGGGTCGCCGGGAAAGTGGCACTCAAAAAACCAGAGGTCTGGGTGTATGTCCAACTCGGCAATAATTTGCCCACGATCGTACTCCCCCCCTTCAGAACTGATGTGGGGGATGCGGTCGATCATAAGCATTTGATCGATTGGGAGTTGGGCATTGCCGGGACCAAAGAGGTCTCCCATACCACAGGCAACAAGTTCTTCCTTGGTATAAGCGGGTTGTGCAACGTGTGGCGTGGTTGTCATAAAGAATCCGGTTTAGAAGGTCAGGCTGCGGCAGTGGAAGGGTAAACAAGCGGCCGCGAATAACGTGTATTTTAAAGCTTGAAAGAAACATGTCCAGTCGGGGATGATCTATTCCGAAGATTGTGGGGTTTGCAGAATGCGGTTGCTGCAGATTTATTAGCCCCCAGAACCCCATCGAGTCACATTGTTATAAAGAACCGCCCTTTTTGGGCGCCAGGATATAGGCATGCTTGTTCCCGTAATTCTATCTGGTGGAGTTGGAAGCCGTCTGTGGCCCGTTTCTAGGGAAGGTCGGCCCAAGCAATTTCTACCTCTGGGCGGGATTAATTCAATGCTGCAGGAAACAAGCCAGCGCTTGGCTGGCCTAGACGCAGCGCCTCCCATCATTGTGTGTAATGAAGCACATCGTTTTTTAGTTGCCGAGCAGTTGCGCGCGATTGCGGCACCAGCGAGTGCCTTGATTTTAGAGCCTGCAGGCAGAAACACGGCGCCTGCCATTGCCTTGGCTGCGATACAGGCTGTTCAGGAGGACCCCGATGCGATCCTGCTAGTTTTACCTGCAGATCATCATATTGGTAATCCGAGTGCTTTCGTGGCGGCGGTGCAGCAGGGTCTTCAGGGAGCTGAAGAAGGGCAGCTCGTTACTTTTGGCGTGGTGCCCTCGGCGCCCGAGACGGGCTATGGCTATATCCGGGGCGGCAAAAAACTTTCCTCGGGTATTTTCGAACTTGCTGAGTTTGTGGAAAAGCCTGATGCCGAGACGGCGAGTAGATACCTCGATGCCGGCAATTTTTATTGGAACAGCGGCATGTTCCTCTTGGGCGCTCAAAGTTACCTAGATGCGCTGTTGCAATATCAGCCCGAAATGCACCGGCTGTGTTGTGCAGCCATGGGCGGTGCAGCTCGG
>ENA-ORDA01000793-ORDA01000793.1-marine-metagenome-genome-assembly--contig:-NODE-793-length-29631-cov-16.459972_pt1 | contig 29631 bp, 30 predicted proteins | sample MGYA00237778_ERZ508506 | MGnify/ENA primary metagenome ERZ508506 (study PRJEB26177, sample SAMN06267891) | marine metagenome | isolation source: Monterey Bay, California, USA | place: Pacific... | reverse complement strand
CTGATTCTGATTTAGTCAAAATCAACTCCAAACCTTTCATATATTCATTAAGCTTTTATTTAATTTTAATATTTCCAGTATTAGCAATTTTGTTGTTAGTTATATTTTTTAAATCAAACAATATTACAAGTTCCAAATTAAAAGAATCGAAATCTAGAAGGGCGAACAAGCTTGCTAAAAAATATTTATCAGAAGCCAGAAAAAATTTAGAAAATAAAGACATGTTTTATGTTGCTTTAGAAAAAGCACTTCACAATTTTTTAAAATCAAAACTGTTTATTGAAACTTCGGATTACAGTAAAGAAAAGATTTCAAAGTTACTTTACAGTAAAGATATTGAAAAAGAGTCATTGGAATTGTTTATTAAATTAATTGAAAATTGTGAGTTTGCAAGGTTTACGCCGGCTTCTGAGTTTAAAATAAATAATGACTACGAAAATGCAGTAAAGGTCATTACAAAAATTGATAAAGAAATTTAAAATGGAAAAAATAATTATCCTTTGTAGCTTCTTTTTTTGTGGAATTATTTTCTCTCAAACAGAAAATGAAGTTGGTTTTAAATCTGGTATTGAGCTATACAATAAAGGAGATTATAATGAAGCAATTAATTTATTTGTTAAAATAATTAATAACGGAGAACATTCGGATGAATTATATTTTAATTTGGGGAATAGTTATTATAAATTAAATGATATCCCTAACAGTATTTATTATTTTGAAAAAGCTTTGAAATTAAACCCAAATGATAATGATATACTAAATAATTTAACCTATTCTCAAAACATGTTAATTGATAAAATAGACCAATTACCTTCAAATCAATTATCAGATTTTATTAATTACATATCAATGTTTTTTTCTATAAAGCAGTGGCTTATTTTAGGGATTATATTTTTGTATTTTTTCTTAATTCTATTTGTGATTTATTTTTTTAAAAATGATAGTATTGCTAAAAAAAATTATTTCACATTGTCATCAGCTTTTTTTTGTCTCACCATTATTTTTATATTAATAGGAGTTACAAAATTTGAAAATCAAAAATCTAATATTCAAGCTATAATTTTTGATAAAAAAATTGATTTTAGAACAGAACCTAATTACAGAAGCGAAATCCAGTTTAATTTGCACGAGGGCACCAAAGTCAATATCATAGATGAACTTGACGATTGGGTTTTAGTAGAATTAAGTAATGGCGCTAGCGGATGGATGGAGTTAAAATCAATTAAAAAAATTAATTGAATTAGTACTTAAATTTAAAAAACTCAAAAGTTGATTTCCAAAATTTAAAATAGGATTGTATAAAAAAGTTGATTCAATAATTTTATTGTCAACAAAAGAAAACTCTGAATTTATATTTTCAAAAAAAACAATACAAAAAGAAACTATCAAAATGTATTTGACAGCTCCAAATAGTCCTCCAAATAGTTTGTTTAAAAATCCTAAAAAAAGAATTTTAGCAATTTTTGTAAGAATTTTTCCAGTGATAGATACACTAATAAGAATAACGATAAAGGTAAATGCAAAGGAAAAGATTTTTATATAAGAACCCTCTACCGATTCTAATTGTTCGGGAAAAGTATTATTTATAAAGTCAAAGGTTAAACCAGAAAATTTTAAAGAACCATAAGCCCCAAGTATTAAAGCTAGTAAAGAAGTTAACTCAATTATTAAGCCTTTTGAAAAGCCTCTGTAAAAGCCAAGGGCCATAAGGCATACTATAAAAATATCTAAGTAATTCAAGATTTTATTTACAAATATAAGTATATTGTTTTCATACAATTGAAATTATATTTTAAATGGAATCAAAAAAAGATTTAAGTAAGAAATGGAAAAATATTTTAAATCTTTTAAGTAATGAATTTAACAAAGGAGATGATTTAGATATTGAAAGTGTTATTTATTTAATTGGAGTTCAAGAGTTTGGCAATCCAAATATAAAATTTAATAAAGATCAAAAAATTGATCTTATGCATATCGCCATATGCCGTTTGTTAGAACCTTACGGATTTTATGAATTCGACTATGTAGATAGTGATGGGTGGCCACACTATAAAACCATTAATAAATTACCTAATTTGAAGTCCGGTGAACAAAGTATTTTGATGAAAGAATCTATTATAAATTATTTTATTGAAAAACAACTTATTGAATAAACGAAAATGAGTATTTTTGAATCAATAATTATTCCAATTTATGATTGAGGAAATCCAAAAAAAAATCCAACAAGCATTAAGTTTTTCTACAAAGAATAACGATGAGCTTGAAAAATTTCGAATAGATTTTATAGGAAAAAAAGGATTTGTTAGTCATTATTTTTCAGAGTTTAAGAAGGTTGAACCCTCCGAAAAGAAAGAATATGGCTTAGCAATAAATGAGTTAAAAAATGTCACACTCAAAAAAATAGAAGATCTTAAACAAGCCCTTAATAGTAATACTGGTAATAATATTAAAGATTTAGATTTAACTAAGCCAGCATCAATGATTGAGCTTGGATCAAGACACCCTATTTCAATTATTAGAGACAAAATAATTGATATTTTTTATAAAATTGGGTTTAATGTTTCAGAAGGCCCAGAAATTGAAGATGATTGGCACAATTTTACTGCCTTAAATCTTCCGATGCACCATCCAGCAAGAGACATGCAAGACACGTTTTTTATAAAAAAAGATCCAGATCTCCTTTTAAGAACACACACATCTTCAGTTCAGATTAGGCATATGGAAGAAAATAATCCTCCTATTAGAACAATTTCGCCTGGTAGAGTTTATAGAAACGAAGATATATCAGCGAGATCACATTGTTTTTTTCATCAAATAGAAGGTCTCTATATTGATGAAAACGTTTCTTTTGCTGATTTAAAACAAACTTTGCTCTATTTTACAAATGAATTATTTGGCAAATCTAAAATAAGATTAAGACCTTCGTATTTTCCATTTACTGAGCCAAGCGCTGAAGTTGATATATATTGGGGTTTAAATTCTGAAACTGACTATCGAATTACAAAAGGAACCGGCTGGTTAGAAATAATGGGCTGTGGAATGATTGATCCAAATGTTTTAGATAATTGTAAAATAGATTCTAGTAAATATTCAGGTTTTGCTTTTGGTATGGGAATTGAAAGAATAGCGATGCTTCTTTATCAAATAGAAGACATTAGAATATTATATGATAATGATGTCAGATTTACCAATCAATTCAAAGACTCAATCTAATTGTTTAGTTAATTTTTTTATTATTGTTTTAGGATTGGAATTTTTATAAAGAATTTGATAGGCACTTGAAATTATATTAAAATCATTAAAATTATCTTCAATTAGTTCAAATGCATTTTTGGTAGCATAATATCCCTCTGAAATCATAGACATTTCTGATATAGCAGCTTTCAAAGTATATCCTTTTCCTATCATGTTCCCAAGAGTTCTATTTCTACTAAAAGAAGAATAACATGTAACTAGCAGATCACCTAAGTACTCGGAATCATTAATATCTCTATTGGTTTTATATATTTTATAAACAAATTTTTTCATTTCTCGAACACAACTACTAATTAAAACGCTTTGAAAATTATCTCCGTATCCAAGGCCATGACATATTCCAGCAACTATAGCGTAAACATTTTTTAACATTGCAGCATACTCAACGCCCATAGTATCCTTAGATACTTTAACATTAATATAACTTGACATTAGAGAATTAGCCATTTCTTGTCCGTTTGACCCATTTTTACACGCGACAGTTAAGTAAGATAATTTTTCAAGTGCAACCTCTTCGGCGTGACAAGGGCCAGTAATAATTCCAATCTTTGAAAAAGAAATTTCGTAAAATTTATTTAAATGCTCACTAACGATTAAGTGGGATTCTGGGATAACACCTTTGAGTGCTGAATAAAGTATTTTTCCTTTAATAAGATCACTTATTTTCTTTAATTCTGTATCTAAAAAAGGAGATGGTATCGCTAAAATGATAATATCAGATTTAGAAGCTGTTTCTCTTATTGAAGAACTTGGATTTATTTTTGATTTATCAAAAACTACAGATCTTAAATATTTGGAATTTCTACCTTTTTTTTTTAGATAAAGGACATCCTCTTCATTTCTTATATACCAGTTAACTATATTATTATTTTCACAGAGCATCTTAACTATTGCGGTTCCCCAACTACCCCCACCAAGTACAGCATATTTATTATTCATATTATAAAGATTAACAAAATTTTGTGAACTCACTACTTAATTTAAAATTAAATTTATTAAATAATAAGGTTAAATTTTTAATAATTTGGTTTACGCTCTCTTGGTTTTAAGGGAGCGTTTTTTATAACCAAATTTCAAAAGGGATTGAAAACAATATTAATAATAATCCAATTGAGTAAAATACTCCTATTCTAATAAATCTTTTATGATTAGTTTTTGCTTTTTTGAATAGAGACCATCCAATTGTAATAGAAAGTACTCCCAAAATATTTAACAAAGGATGCTGAAGTAAATAAAAAAAATATTGATCATTTTGAATTATTTCCTCAAATCCGTTGTTCCACCATTTAAATTTAGGAGATACAAAATACAATATAATCCCAATTGCAAATTGTATGTGTGAAAATATTAGTGCAAATAATGTTATCCTTAAGTCTAAAGGTTTAAAGATCTTGTTTAAGTAAGCGCTAAAGAAAGATCTTAGAATAGTATAAAATATAATTGTAATTGTTAAAATAGCCCATAATGAATGTAATTGTAAAACCCATTCAAAAATTAAATCAAGACTCATAGTATTTTATTTATTCTTTTAAATATGTATTTAAAAATCACTCGCTTTCAATAAAGATTTTGTATAATCATTTTCAGGATGTTGAAATAAAAAATCAGTTTCATTAAGCTCTATAATTTCTCCCTTTTTTAATATAATTAATCTATCTGTAAAATATTTTATTACCGATATGTCGTGTGATATAAATATAAACGTAAAGTGGTATTTCTCTTTCAGGTCACTGAGCAAATTTAAAATTTGAGCTTGAATTGAAACGTCCAATGCAGAAACAGATTCATCACATATTATAATTTCGGGATTTAAGGCTAAAGCCCTTGCAATAACAATTCTTTGTCTTTGGCCACCAGAAAACTGATTAGGAAATTTATTGTAATCACTTTCGGATAAACCTACCTGATTTAAAAGTTCTAGCGCTCTAAATTTCATTTCGTTTTTAGAATTAAAAACTTGGTGTGAAATCATAGGTTCTATTATTGAATTTCCTATTGACATTTCCGAATTTAATGATGAGTAGGGGTCTTGAAATATTAATTGAATTTTTTTTCTAAATACAGAATTAGGAATTTGCTTTATATTTTTATTTTTAAAAAAAACCTCTCCATCGTCAATTTTAATAAGCCCTAAAATAGATTTAGCTATTGTAGATTTTCCAGATCCAGATTCTCCTACAATTCCCAGCGTTTCACCTTTGTAAAGATCAAATGAAATATCATTTAGAATCTTCTGATTTTCATATGAGACCGTTAGTCTATTAATCTTTAAAACAGGTTTTTTACTGTAAATTTTTAAATGAGCGCTCTCTCTTTCGACTTTTGATATTATCTTGTTTTTACTTGTTTTATAAGTGATTAGTCTATTTGGTCTATTGTTTTTAGGCGGAGATGAGTTTATTAAATGCTGAGTGTACCTTTCTTTAGGTGAATTAAAAATTTCATAAGTATTTCCGTATTCAACTACTAAACCTTTTTTCAAAATAATCAAATTATCAACAAATTTTGAAACTAATTTTAAATCGTGAGATATAAATAGAACACTCATTTCATACTCATTTTGTAAAGATTTAATTAATGCGATAATATCATTTTTTACAAGACTATCTAATGAGGTAGTAGGTTCGTCAGCAATTAATAGTTTGGGTTTGCAGGCGATTGCTATTGCAATCATAATCCTTTGCTGTTGCCCGCCACTTAGCTGATGAGGATACTTTTCGAAAACTAACTCAGGGTTTTTTAATTGAACCTTTTTGATAAGCTCTAGAGATTTTTTTTTAGCGATTTTAGTATTAATTTTTTCATGAGTAGTAAGTATCTCAGAAATTTGATCACCACATTTCATGCTTGGATTTAAAGAACTCATTGGTTCTTGAAAAATTATTGAAATTTCTTTTCCTCTAATTTTTTGATAGTCTTTATTGGATAAAGTATTTAAGTTATTTCCGTTAAAAATTATTTCTCCTTCAGATTTCAGGTTTTTGATGTTTATCAGATTCAAAACAGATAACGCTGTAAACGACTTTCCGCTTCCAGATTCTCCAACTAATCCTAAAACTTCATTTTTTTTTATTTCAAAAGATACATTAGATAAAATAATTTGATCACCTATTTTGACAGTTAGGTCTTTGATAGAAAGAAGAATTTGGTCATTCATAATCAAATTTTTCACTTTCGAGCATGACTAAAGCTTCTTTCAAATAAATATCAAAATCTTTTGGTCTATCATTGTTTTTTTCAAGATTTTTCTCACCAAGTCTTACAACTATAATATTCTTATTTGGAACAACAATTACGTATTGACCCAATATTCCTCTCATAGCAAAAAAATTATTTTCATTAATTTTCCCTAGCCAAAATCCATAACCATATTCAGGACTTTTTTCAAACCTGGGATTAATAGATTTAGCTACAAAAGAAGAGTCTAGAATTTGAATCCCATTCCATTTTCCAAAATCTTTATAAAGTTTTCCAAATCTTGCAAAATCTCTAGCATTGGAATTAAAACAACAATATGCTTTTATGCTTTTATTTGTATTACCGTCAATTTGCCAAAGCGCATTGTTTTCAAACCCCAAAGGCTCTACAAACCATTCTTGTACTAAAGTAGATATTTTTTTTTGAGTAGCCTTTTCAATAGTCATCGCTAAAAGTTGTGTACTTGCACTATAATATTTAAAGCTTTTCCCAGGCTCTTCAATAATAGACCTAGATTTTATAAAATCGTTAAGTTGACTGGTGATGTAAGACTTTGCTGTAACTCCGAAAATATCTGAATAGCTCTCGTCCCAATCTAATCCTGAAGACATACTAGATAAATCTCCTATTGTTAAATCTGCAGCATAACCCTCTGAATAACCCTCAACGTAAACCCCGACCTTATCATCTAAACTTTCAAAATAGCCATCTCCTATAGCTTTCCCCATTGTAGCGGATACTATACTTTTTGCCATTGAGAAAGAGTTGCTGTAAGAATTCTGATTATATCCTTTATAATATTTTTCGTGCCAAATGGAATCGTTTTTTATTATTAAATAGGCTACTGTTCCAAGTTCAGTATGAATTTTTTTTAAATTTTGAGTTTCGGGTTTAATGTTATAATTTTTGTGAATTGGCCAAGGCTTGGGAGAATTACTTTTAGATATTTCAATATTTTCAAAATATTTATAGTCTGTAATATCAGCTTTAGTTCTTTGGATTTTGTAGACCGTACTAGCCAACTCCGACAAATAAATAATTTCAGAACTAAAGTTGAGTCCGACAAGAGTTATGACTATAGCGATTATTAAGCCAGCTTTATTTTTAAAGTTTTTCATACACTACTAATGTATGAAAATTAAGAAATTAATTTTATTGCATCTTTTGCAAAGTATGACGCTATCATATTTGCACCAGCTCTTTTCATTGAGATAAGTTGTTCCATCATAACTTTATCATGATCTAGCCAACCTTGTTTAGCAGCAGCCTTAAGCATGGAGTATTCTCCACTAACTTGATAAATTGCTATAGGAGAATTTATCTCGTTTTTTAAATCTCTTAAAATATCTAAATAACTTATTCCAGGCTTAACCATTATAATATCAGCACCTTCTTTAATATCTGATTTTGCTTCGATTATTGCTTCTGATCTATTATGAAAATCCATTTGATAAGTTTGTTTGTCTCCAAAGCCAGGTTTTGAATCTAAAGCATCTCTAAATGGACCATAAAAACCGGATGCATATTTAACTGCATAACTCATTATTCCAGTATCATGTAAGCTGTTATCTTCAAGTATTTTCCTAATAGACAAAACTCTTCCGTCCATCATATCACTTGGAGCAACAATATCTGCTCCAGCTTTAGCATGACTTAAAGCCATTTTAGACAATACATTATTGGTTTGATCGTTAAGAATTTTATTGTTTTTTACAATTCCATCGTGACCATAATTAGAATAAGGGTCTAAAGCGACATCAGTCATAATTGTCATTCCAGGAACACTATTTTTGACCTCTTTTATGGCTCTTTGCATAAGGCCATTATCATTGATAGCTTCGGTTCCAAAATTATCTTTTAAAGAATCTTCTACTTTGACAAACAATAAAACAGCTTGAACTCCTATAGACCATAATTGTTTAACTTCTTTTTTTACAGTATCTAAACTAAATCTAAAATAATTAGGCATTGAAGGTATCTCTTCTTTTAAATTATTTCCTTCAATTATAAAAAGCGGAACAATAAAGTCATGAGGATGTATTGATGACTCTTTAATTAAATTTCTTAGAGATTGTTTTGAACGAAGTCTTCTATTTCTATTTAGTGGATACATATTTTTAATTTAAACCCAATTTTTTGGAGATTCTAATATTTTGACAAGCTTTTCTTCATTACTACCTTTGGCTGGATTAAAATCATAAGCCCATTTAACTTTTGGAGGCATACTTATTAAAATACTTTCAATTCTACCTTTAGTTTTTAATCCAAACAAAGTTCCTTTGTCATGCAGAAGATTAAATTCAACATATCTTCCTCTTCTAATTTGTTGCCAGTTTACGTTAAGTTCGTTAAATGTTTCGTTTTTTCTTTTTTCAACAATTGGAATGTAAGAATTTAAAATACATTGCCCCATCTCTTTTATGAATAAAAACCATTTATCCACCGACATTTCATTGTTTTCTCTACAATAATCAAAAAACAATCCACCAACACCTCTAGCTTCATTTCTGTGAGAATTCCAGAAGTATTCATCACATTTTTTTTTATAATTATTATAAAAACTTAAATCATACTTGTCACACGAACTTTTGCAATTTGCATGGAAATGAATAACATCATTTTCAAAAATATAATAAGGAGTTAGATCAAGACCCCCACCAAACCACCGGTCTTTTAAAGTACCATTATTATAGAGTTCAAAGTATCTCAAATTAGCATGAAAAGTAGGAACCATCGGATTTTTAGGATGTAGAACAATACTTATCCCACATGCATAAAAATCAGAATCTTTAGTATTTAACATCGTTGACATTGACTCAGGAAGTTTGCCATGAACTTTAGAAACATTAACTCCGCCTTTCTCAAAAACATTGCCATTTTCAAGAACCATTGTTAGACCTCCTCCTCCTTCAATTCTAGACCAAGAATCTTTTTTAAATTTCCCTAAACCATCAACCTGTTCTAAGGAAGATATTACACTAGCTTGAAGAGAATCTATATATTTAGAAAAGACATTTTTCATTAAGCAGAATAATTTTTAATAGTTTCTACAAAAACCTTAACATTATCAACAGGTGTATTTGGAAGTATTCCATGCCCTAAATTTGCGATATATTTATCTTTTCCAAATTCCTTCAACATTTGAGTCGTCTGTTTTATAAGTTCTTTTTTAGGCGAAAACAATCTGCTTGGGTCCAAATTGCCTTGTAGAGTAATATTATTTCCTGATAAATAGCGGGCATTTCTAGCTGAACACGTCCAGTCAATCCCAAGTCCAGAAGCACCAATTTTAGAGTATGCATTTATGGAATGCCAACATCCTTTTGGATAGATTATAACAGGTTTAATTTCTTTTAAGGAAGCTGTAATTTGTTCTATATATGGAAATGAAAAAATTTGATAATCTGAGTGAGATAGCACTCCTCCCCATGAATCAAAAATTTGTATCACATCTACACCTGCTTCTATTTTCTTTTTTAAATAATCTATAGTAATTAAAGTTATTTTATTTAAAAGCATTTCAGCAAGTTCTGGATTTTCAAAACAAAAGTTTTTGGCAATATCAAAGTTTTTTGAACCACTTCCTTGGACCATGTAGCATAAAATTGTCCATGGAGATCCTGCAAATCCAATTAAAGGAATATTTTCAGGAAGCTCTTTTTTAGTCATTCTAACCGCTTCAAAAACATAGTTTAACTTTTCTTCAACATTTTGAATATTTAAATTAATAATATCAGATTTTTTTTTGATAGGATGTTCAATATATGGCCCAAAATTATTTTTCATTTCGACATTAATTCCCATTGCTTGAGGAATTACCAAAATATCGCTAAAGATTATAGAAGCATCCAACCCAATTTGTTTAATAGGCATTAAGGTTATTTCGGTAGCTAATTCAGGCGTTTGACATCTGGTAAAGAAATCGTATTTATTTTTTAAAACCATGAAGTCTGGCAAATATCTTCCTGCTTGTCTCATAATCCATACAGGAGGTCTTTCTACACTTTCTCCTTTAAGAGCTCTTAAAAATAGGGGGGTTTCATTATTAATCATTATTAAATAATTTGATTGTTTTGTGAATTACATTTTCAATTGTGGGTACATTACAACTTAAAACTTTGTCTGAATATTTTTTAGCATAATTTGAAGTTGTTTTACCAATGCATATGCAATATGAATCGTTCAGTAAATTATTTTTCATAAAGCTTTTAATTCCGCTTGGACTATAAAATAATATTGCATCAAAAATTTGATTATGCTTTATGGGATTTGCTAAATTTTTATAAGTTATTAATTCTTTTAATTGTATATTTTTATTCTTAAAAAAATCAGAAAATTTTTCGTTTTTAATTTGACTTCTACAAAAGATAAATTCTTCATTTTTTGCTGTTTTTGATATAAAATCAGCCAAATCAGACGAGTTTTGAGTCATTTTAGCTATTTTTTGCCCTTTTTTAATTAAAAGCGATTTTGTGTTTTTGCCTACACAATAAATCTTATTAAAATATTTGTTAATATTTTTATTTGTTGAAAAGATTGATTCAACAGCATTTTTGCTTGTAAATATCCAACTTCCGTTATGCTCGGGAAGATTAAACTTTAAGGGATGTATGGAAATGAAATCATCATGAAAGAAATCAAATTTTGAATCATTGAAAAGACATCTTAAATCTTCACTTAATTTTTTAGTAGAAAGAATTTTAATTTTTTTCATTTTCTTTCTTTAGTTCCCTGAGAATTTTTTCACCACCATTTTTTAAAATTTTTCTAAATATTTTTTTACTTGCTTCCAAGTCGCTAGAATCAAATGTGTCTTCTACTGTTGCTATATTTTTTGAATCTAGAGAGGAAACACTTGCTTTAAAATAAAGTTTATTGTTTTCAATTTTTGCAAATGCTGATATTGGAACAGAACAACCGCCGTTCATTAATTTTAAAAATTCCCTTTCTTGACTAACACAGTGAAATGTTGAATTACATGAAATTGATCTAAGCAAATTATTTAATTCTTTTTCATTTGATCTGGATGTTATAGCTACAGCTCCTTGCGCTGCAGATGGAATCATCCAGTCTAATATCATCTTGTTTTCTAATGATATTGATAATCTGTCAAGGCCTGCCTTTGCAAATATTGCACCGTCCCAATCATTTTTTTCAAGTTTTTTTATTCTAGACTCAACGTTTCCTCTGAGAGATACAATTTTATGATGAGGATATTTATTAAGCCATTGTGTTTTTCTTCTAATGCTGCTTGTTGCAATCGTAAGGTTTTTTTTGAAATCGATATTTTTGCTCTTTAAAACTACTATGTCTTTAGAGCTAGCTCTTTTAAAGACACAGTGAATAGATAAATTTGCAGCTAAATTTACTGGAACATCTTTATAACTATGAACAGCTATATCAATTGTGTTATTAAGTAAAGCTTGATCTAAACTTTTTGTAAAAATTCCGCTGACCCCAAAATCATATAAAGGTGTAATCTGGTTCACATCTCCCTCAGATTTTATTTTAATTATTTCACACTCTATTCCTAGAGTTTCGATTTTTTTTTTAGCATAGTTAGCTTGCCAAAGAGCTAGTTTGCTTTTTCTTGTGCCAATTTTTATTTTAGAAATCATCGTGATTAAGTTGAAAAATTGTTTTTATAGATTCCAATTCTTCTTCAAAATCATCGCTGTCTCTTAAATGATTAGCAACTTGGTTAGTAATTTTTTGAATTAAGTGTTCAGAGACTTCTTTAACACTTGTATCATCAAAAGAGGATGTTTTTTTCTTAAGAATATTGATTTTATTTTCTTGAATTTTTTTTAATTTTATTTTGAGAGCGTTTACAGTTGGAGCAAATTTTCTAGTTTCAACCCACAAATAATAATCTTCCGTTATTTCTTTAATTATTTTTTCAGCATTAGGGATGAATTTTTTTCTGTTTTCTAATGTTTTATTTGTAACCTTAGAAAGGTAATCTAGGTCTAATAAATTTATATTTTTAAAAGAGCCAAGCTTTTCATCAACATTTTTGGGTACTGATAAATCTAAAATAGTAAGCGATTTCGATTGCGAGACCATCTCGCTAATTACGGTTGGTTTGTTGGAAGCGGTAGCTACAATTAAAATATCAGTTTTAGAGATTTGCTTATTTAAATCTGAAATGTTTTTTACTAATACTTCAAATTTACCAGCAATTAATTTTGCCTTTTCTTCAGACCTGTTTATTAGAGTTATATGTTTATTTGAGGTGTGTTTGACCAAATTTTCACAGGTATTTCTTCCAATTTTACCTGTGCCAAACAAAAGAATTTTTTTTGACTTTAAATCTGAAATATTATCTAATATATATCTAACAGCAGCATAAGAAACTGAGGTTGCGCCGGAGGAAATTTTCGTTTCGTTTTTAATTCTTTTGCTTGCGTGCTTGACCATGTTGAATAATCTTTCAAACGACGGATTGACAGCATTCAATTTTTTTGATCTTAAAAAACTATTATTTAGTTGAGCAATAATTTCAAAATCTCCTAAGATCTGACTGTCTAGTCCAGTTCCAACTTTAAAAATATGATTTACCGCCTCTGATCCTCTTAAAATATAACCATACTCTTTAAAATCTTTAATTGAGCCACTTGAATATTTACAAAGTAATTTTATTAGTAAATTTGTATCGAAAGTTGAAGAGTATATTTCAACTCTGTTACAAGTAGAATTGACAATTAAATTATCTATTCCTAATTTTAATGAGTCTTGAACAAGAAGTTTGGATTGGTTTAAATTTAAACTAAACATTCCTCGAACAGATGCATTAGCATTTTTATAACTTATACCAATAACATTAAATAAAGGGGCTTTCAAATAATCAATTATTTTCAATGTAAAAATAATATTCGATTTAATTAAAAAATAACGCTACAGGTTCTATAAATAACTCCACAAGTTTTTTATTTCAAAGAGTAGTCACATAATGTATTTTTTTTATATTTTTACAGAAGTAATGTTGAATTTAAACTGATTTAATTTAGAACGCTTCTAAATTAAAAAATTTATTTAAATGGATTTAAAAAATATCGCAAAAGGAGCTACTGAAAGCTTTACAATAGATGATGGACTAATTTTATTAAAACAAACTAATGATAATGAGTTTGAATCAAATTTTAATTTCAATATTGGAAAAGATTATATTCAGTTTCATTTTTGCATTAAAGGTTCATCTAAATTTTTGTTTAACCAAGGATCTTATATTTTCAATGTGGATAATGAAAATTCAATTCTTTTATATAATCCAAATAAAGAATTGCCAATAGATCTTTTGCTTTATAGAAACAGTCAGGTACTTTCAATATTAATTTCAATTAAAAAATTCCATAGTTTATTTTCTAATCAATCAGATCAAATTTCTTTTCTGAACAATGATAACATTGGAAATAAACTCTATAAAGAGAAAAAAATTGGCCCAATGATTGCTATTATAATCAATCAAATGTATCAGCAATCTTTAAATCTAACTATGTACAAATTGTATTTAAGGGGAAAAGTTTTCGAACTCATGAGTTTGTATTTTAGTAAGGATAAAGAAATGGATATAGAACAATGTCCATTTTTAGCTGATGATAATAACATAAAAAAAATAAAAAAAGCAAAGGAAATTATTATTTCTAGAATGATTGAGCCACCAACGCTTGTAGAGCTTGCCAAAGAAGTTGATATAAGTCTAAAGAAATTAAAACAGGGTTTTAAGCAAGTTTATGGAACTTCTGTTTTTTCTTTTTTAATTGATTATAAAATGCAAACATCCAAAAGATTTTTATCTTCAGGGAATTACAATGTTAATGAAGTAGCTCTTAAAGTGGGTTATAGCACAGCTACTCATTTCATAAACGCTTTTAAAAAAAAATTCGGAACTACACCAAAAAAATATCTAATGTCAATTTAATTATATGAAAGGAGCTTTACTAATTAATTTAGGTTCACCTGATAGTACAGAAACTAAAGATGTAAAAAAATATTTAAAAGAATTCTTAATGGATGAGAGAGTTATTGACGAACCATTATGGTTAAGAACAATCTTAGTTAAAGGAATTATTTTGAACTTTAGACCTAAAAAGTCTGCAAAAGCCTACAAAAAAATCTGGTGGGATGAAGGATCGCCCTTAATCGTTCTTTCTTACAGACTTTTAGAAAAAGTAAAGGAAACAACATCTATTCCAGTAGCTCTTGCAATGCGATATGGAAAACCTTCCATTCATTCAGGTATTAAAGAATTGGTTGAAAAAGGAGTAACAGAAATTTTACTTATACCCCTTTATCCACAACATGCAATGGCATCAACTGAGACTATTTTAGTTTTAGCTGAAAAAATTAAAAATGAATTTTTTCCTCAGGTTGAATTCACCAATTTACCAGCTTTTTATAATCATAAAGATTATATAAGAGTCCTTTCTAATTCAATCCAAAATCATTTGAAAAATAAAGAATGGGACCATTTGCTTTTTTCTTACCACGGAATACCAGAAAGACACATTAGAAAAACAGACATTACAAAATCACATTGTAAAATTGATGGTAGTTGCTGTAAGAAAACATCACCTGCACATCAATTTTGTTACAGACATCATTGTTACGAAACAACCAAACAGGTTGCTGAATATTTGGAGCTTAAAGAAGGGACATATTCTAGTTCTTTTCAGTCCAGATTAGCAGGTCAACCATGGCTTAAACCATACACTGATAAAGTTGTAGAAAATTTTGCTCAAACAGGAACAAAAAATCTTGCAATCGTTACTCCTGCTTTTGTTTCAGATTGTTTGGAAACTTTAGAAGAAATTGGAATGGAAGCAAAAGATGATTTCATTGAAAAAGGTGGCGAAAAATTTCATGTAGTTCCTTGTTTAAATGACGACAAAGAGTGGGTAAAGACTTTAAGTAGATGGGTTGATGAATGGGCAAATATTGAATAATTAATATACAGTTTGGAATATTTTAATTACATAAAATCGCTACATATTATCTTTGTAATAACATGGTTTGCAGGACTTTTTTATATACCAAGGCTATTCATTTATTTCATAGAAGCATCAGAAAAACCTAATCCAGATAAAAAAATTTTAATGGATCAGTTTTCGGTAATGATGAATCGTTTATGGTTTATAATAACATGGCCATCGTCAATATTAGCAATATTATTTGGACTTTGGATGATTGTTTTAGTCCCAAATTGGTTATTTGAAAACTGGATGATAGCCAAGCTAGTGTTTGTCGCAGCGTTAGTTGGATATCAATTAAAAACCCATTTTATTTTAAAAGAATTACAGTTAGGAGTAATAAAATATTCCTCTAGTTTTATGAGAATGTGGAATGAAATAACTAGTGTTATATTAGTATCAGTAGTATTTTTAGTAGTTTTAAAAAACAATATAAATATGCTAAAGCTTACTCTTGGCCTAATAATATTTATAGTTTCTTTACTGATTTTAATAAAATTGTATAAAAAATTTAGAAGTTGAATAATAAATTAAATTTTAACACGAATTTATCTCTAAGAGCAAGAATTTTTTTAGCTATGACAGTAATAGTTGTAGCTACTTTTGTTTTGATATCGCTGATTACAATTCCGCAATTTAAAACACAATCTGAAAAGTATCATTCAAAAAGATTAGAGAGAAAAGAAGCTCAAATTCAACGTAGTATTGCATATTTTTCTCGAGAATCTGAATCTCAGTTAAACCCGAAAAAATTAGATTCAATTTTGAGTGAAAAAATTTATCAAGTCTCAGATGTTCAAAGTGTCAAGTTTAGTATATATTCTTTGGACGGGAATTTAATTAATTCTACGTTGCCTAAAAACGATATATCATTTATAAACAAAGAGCTTTTAACTAAAATTCTTACTCAAAAAGATTCTAAAATTATTCAAATTACTCAAAGAGAAAATGCGCAATATAGATCATCTTTTTCTTTAATTTTAGACGATAATTTTAATCCACTTTGGATTTTAAACCTTCCTTATTATGATGATGATAATTTAAATTCATATGAGTTGGACTCTTTTCTTATAATACTAGGTGAAGTTTATTTCTTCCTTTTTATACTTTCAATTATCATTTCATATTTTGTTTCTCAGTACATGACAAAGGCAATTTCTGAAATTGCTTTAAAAATGAAACAAACACGTTTAGATAAAAGAAATTCTAAAATTAAAATAAAGGCTAGGAGTAAAGAAGTTAATAGTTTAGTAGAATCGTATAATAATATGGTAGATATGCTTGACAAAAACGTTCAAGAATTATCAAAATCTAATAAAGAGCAAGCTTGGCGAGAAATGGCTAAACAGGTTGCGCATGAAATCAAGAATCCTTTAACTCCAATGAAACTTAGTGTTCAAAGTTTTGAAAGAGATTTTAGTAATGATAAAAAGAATAAAGAGAAAGTAGAGGACTTTACCCAAACAATTATTCAGCAAATTGACACAATGAGTTCTATAGCATCTGCTTTTTCAAATTTTGCAGAGATGCCTACTCAACAAGGGGAAAAATTAAATATTGTTAAAGCAGTCAGATTATCTTTAGAGATTTTTAAAGAAAAACATATTGTTTTTGAATCTGAAAACGATAAATTAATTGTTGTCATAGACAGGCCTCAAATTGTAAGGATAATGACTAACTTAATTAAAAATGCAGTTCAGGCATGTGAAAGTATAAAATCACCAACAATCAAAGTTTCTATAAAAAAATTATCAAAATCTGTCCGTATTATTGTTAAAGATAACGGAGCAGGTATACCCGAAAATATTAGAAAAAACATTTTTCAACCTAACTTCACTACAAAATCTGGAGGAATGGGATTAGGGTTAGGCATGGTTAAAAACCTAGTCAATTCATATGAGGGTAAAATCGATTTTGAATCAAAAATTAATAAAGGGACAAGCTTTAGAATTACTTTTCCACTATCGGATTAGCAAAATTGATCGTAAGCTTGTTTGAGGTTATCACTTATAATTTCAGCAGACCTACCTTCAATATGATGTCTTTCAAGCATATGAACAAGTTCACCATCCTTAAATATAGCTATACATGGCGATGAAGGTGGAAAAGGAATCATTAACTTCCTTGCTGCATCTGTCGCTTCTTTATCAACTCCAGCAAAAACAGTAAATAATTTAGCAGGTTTTTTTTCGTTAATTAAAGACGATTTAACGCCTGGACGTGCATTGGCAGCAGCACAACCACAAACAGAATTTACGATTAAGACGGCTGTTTCACTGTTTGTAACCTGGTCATTAACATCATTAGAATTTGTAAGTTCAACAAATCCTGCAGAGGTTAAATCTTCTCTCATTGGTTTAACTAGTTCAGCTGGATACATATTTAATAATTTAATTATAACAAAGATAATAAAGAATGATCAAAATGTATGTATTAAATTCATCGGACATTTGTAAATTTGAATAAATTATTTTAGAAATGAACAAATGGATATTCGCTTTACTTGGATATACTTTTTTTAGATTGCCAGGAGCTGCTTTGGGGTTTTTTATAGGATCTTTTTTTAAGTCGGGAGTTAGTAAAATATCTAATAAAGATTTTGAAATTAATTTACTAGCTCTAGCTTCAATGGTGATTAAAGCAGACGGTAAAGTCACTCAAAATGAATTAGATTTTGTGAGAACATATTTTGTTACTGCTTATGGAAAAACTAGAGCAAATGAAGTTTTTAAAATTTTCAATCAGAATGTAAAAAACAAAGGAATATCTCTAAATAAAATATCAACGCTATTTAATGTTGCTTTAAATTATGAAAGCCGTCTTCAAGTGATTCATTTTTTATTTGGAATTGCTAAGGCTGATGGAACAATAAGTAAATTAGAAATTGAAAAATTATTAGAGTTCTCAAATTTATTTAAACTATCCTATGCAGATTTTTTAAGCATTAAAGCTATGTTTATTAAAGAAACAGATGGTGCTTATAAAATTTTAGAGTTAGAAAAATCTGCAACTAATGAACAGGTTAAAAAGTCATATAGAGACTTAGCAAAAAAACATCATCCTGATAAAGTTCAACACCTTGGAGACGTATATGTTAAGGCTGCTCAAGATAAATTTCAACAAATTCAAAAAGCTTATCAAAATATTAAAGATGAAAGGGGTTTTTAATTATATTTAAAACATGTACGATTTAATATTTTATTTAGAATTGGGACTTTTTCATGTACTAGATTGGTCAGCAATTGATCATTTGCTTTTTTTATGTGCTCTGACAATAGTATATACTTTTAAAGATATTAAAACAGTTTTCTGGGTTGTAACCTTCTTTACTTTTGGTCACACTTTGTCTTTGATTTTGTCAACATTTAAAATAGTCAATCCACCCTCTCAACTTATCGAGTTTTTAATTCCAACAACAATAATTTTAACAGCTTTATATAACATAATATTTTATAAAAAGAATCAAAACAGTTTTTTTGAATATATGTTTTCAATCTTTTTCGGCCTTATACACGGCTTTGGGTTTGGAAATTATTTTGAAATGTTAACAGACTCTTTGGAATCAAAAGTATTTCCTTTGTTAGGTTTTGCTGCAGGAGTTGAAATATCTCAATTAATTATAGTATTAGCCATATTAATTATTAATACAATTTCAAATAAAATTAATTTAATACTACAAAAGAAGTCTATTTTAACTGACCATCTAATTCAAGCAAAGCTGGTGTCAGTTATTATAATACTATTATCTTTAAATTTGATTTACGAAATGATTTAGTATGAACTCAGCAAAACAAAAAAAATATGATATTGCCTACTTAAAAATGGCTCAAGAGTGGTCTAAACTATCTCATTGTAAAAGAAAACAAGTTGGAGCATTAATTGTAAAAGATAAAATGATAATATCCGATGGATATAATGGGACTCCAACTGGATTTGAGAATACATGTGAAGACGAAGAAAATTACACAAAGTGGTATGTTTTACATGCTGAAGCTAATGCTATAATGAAAGTAGCTTCATCCACTCAATCAAGTAAAGATTCGACACTCTATATCACAATGTCTCCTTGTAAAGAATGTAGTAAGTTAATATTCCAATCAGGGATAAAAAGACTAGTTTATAATATTGAATATAAAGATAAAACTGGATTAGATTTTCTAAAACAATCTGGGCTTGAAATTACTCACATTAAAAAACTTGAAGTTTAACTTCTTTTATTTTTTATTTTTTTTGATATAAATAAAATGACCATAAGAAGAATTGTGCATGCGCAAGCTAATGCACCTGCTAGCCCGATTTTGCTATCATTAGAAAAAATATTTTCAAAATCTATTTTGGTTAGATTAAAAACAAAAAGTAAAATTGCTATTGTTATAAAGAAATAAATTTTTTTCATATTAAAATAAGCCTTGGATATTACTTGCAAATAATTTCACTGCAATTGCCATTAAAATTACACCAAATATTTTTCTTATTACACCAATTCCTGATTTTCCAAAAATTCTTTCAATTTTTTCAGAGAACTTTAAAACTAAATAAACAAATAAAATATTAACCAGAATAGCAATGATAATATTTATTAGCTCAAATTCTGCTCTTAATGATAATAGTGTGGTTAAAGTTCCTGCTCCTGCAATTAAAGGAAAAGCAATTGGAACTATTGAGGCTGTCTCAGGTGTTTCATCTTTATAAATTGAGATGCCTAGTACCATTTCTAGTGATATAAAAAAGATTACAAAAGCGCCAGCTACAGCAAAAGAATTAACATCAATTCCTATAATATTTAAAATTTCTTCACCAACAAATAAAAATGCAATCATTATTATCACAGAAAAAAGTGAGGCTTTCTCGGACTGAATATGTCCAACCTTTTTTCTTAACTCAATAATTATTGGGACACTTCCAACAATATCAATAACAGCGAAGAGGATCATTCCAACCGTAAAAATTTCTTTTAAATTAATCATCAATTTTTTTTGCAAATATAATTTATATCTAAAATATTTGATTAACTATTTTCTTAATTTCACACAATGTTTAGGATTGGTAAAACTTTAGTTTCTGAAGAAATAATTGAAAATAATTTTCATTGTAATATTTCAAAATGTAAAGGAGCGTGCTGTGTCGAAGGTACAGCTGGGGCACCATTAGAAAAAATTGAAGCAGAAAATTTAACGCAAAATTTTGATAAAATTTCTAAATATCTTTCTCATAGAGCAAAAAAAACTATCAATTCTAATGGGAAGTATGTGACTTTAAGTGATGGAAAATTAGAAACTCCTTTGATTGATTCAAAAGCATGTGTTTATGTTCATTATGAAAAGAACGGATCTTTATCTTGTGGAATAGAAAAAGCTTATGTTAATAACGAAATAAGTTTTAACAAACCAATTTCATGTCATTTATATCCTGTTAGAGTTAAAGAATATTCAGAATTTACAGCTGTAAATTATCACAACTGGTTTATATGCTCTGATGCTTGTAGTTTGGGGAATGAATTAAAAAAACCAGTTTTTGAATTTGTGAAAGAAGCATTGATTAAAAAATTTGGTAATGAGTGGTTTTTAGAACTTGAAAGAATAGCAAAAAATAAAAATAAATAGTTCATTGAAAAAGGATACAAGTATTTATTTGATATAACTATTTAATAATCAAATAATTGCGTTTTAAAAGATTCTAAATTAACAAAACGGAGCATTTTCAAATTGTTAAGAACTAAGCTGGTTTGTGAATAAATACTACTTTTATTTTTGGTAACATTTTAGAATCTTTGTGTTAAACAATAAACATAGATTTATTATTTTTTTAAAATTAAAAAGTAATTAATATTTCTTTTGTTAAACCGTTTTCACAAATAAACGTCAATATTTAATCGTTGGATGTTTTTTTGGCTTTACGTGATTAAAAATCAGTTGTAATAGAAGTAGTAGTTGTTAATAATTAGCAAATAAAACTTTAAATAATTAAAGTTAGAGGCATATAATTCTCTTTTTTTTAATTAATAAATATTAAAAAAATAACAAAAATTTTTGTTAAAAATTTTGTTAAGAACTTATAGTGTCACTATTTAAAAATGATGAAATAAATTAGATATTTTTATATATCACAAGAATTAAAAATTTTGAACCAAATGAAGATAGATCAAATAATTAAGAGAGATTTCAACACAAAAACTTTTCATCTTGACAAGGTTACAGAGGCAATTCATAAAGCAATGGTAGCAGTTGAAGTTGGCACTTATGAAAATGCACAAGACATTGCATTGTCAGTTTACAAAACATTAATAGATCGTAAAAACGAGTATAAAGAATATATCCCAACAATTGAAGAGGTTCAGGATATTGTAGAGACACATTTGATGGAAAGTAAGTTCCCAGAAGTCGCAAAAGCATATATTTTATATCGAAACAAAAGAAGCCAAAAAAGAGAATCTGATATTTTCGAAAAACGAATTAACTTAAAGCCATACGAATATCCCCACCTCTATGAATATGTCCCAGCCATAAGACATTCTTATTGGATTCATTCAGAATTTAATTTTACAAGTGATATTCAAGATTTTAAATCTCGCTTAACTGAATCAGAAAGAAGTGCGATCAAAAACACAATGTTGGCAATTTCTCAAATTGAAGTGGCTGTCAAATCTTTTTGGGGAGATCTTTATCATAGAATCCCAAAACCAGAGATTGGATCAGTAGGATCAACGTTTGCAGAAAGCGAAGTTAGACATGCAGATGCTTATTCTCATTTATTAGAAATATTAGGATTGAACTCTGAATTTAAAGAGCTTAAAAAGAAACCAAGTATTATGAAAAGGGTGCGATACTTAGAAACAGCACTTAAAAATTCAAAAAGTGATGATGATAAAGAATATGCTGAATCTATTCTTTTGTTTTCATTATTTATTGAACATGTTTCTTTATTTTCTCAGTTCTTAATTATCATGGCTTTCAATAAGCACAAAAACATGTTGAAAGGTATTTCTAACGTGGTAGAGGCGACATCCAAAGAAGAGCAAATTCACGGAGACTTTGGTATTGATTTGATCAAAATCCTTCAAAAAGAACATCCTGAGTGGTTTACGCCAAAATATCATGAAGATATTCAAAACTTGTGTAAACAAGCTTTTGAAGCAGAGCAAGATGTCGTGGATTGGATTTTCGAAAAAGGAGAGCTAGATTTTTTACCGAAAAACGTAATTAATGAGTTTTTAAAAAATAGATTCAATAACTCTTTAGAAAGCATAGGAATTGATAAAGTATTTGAGGTCGATCAAAATTTAGTTTCTGAAACTGAATGGTTTGACGATGAGATCATAGGCACTAAACATGGAGATTTTTTTGTAAAAAGATCTATCAATTATAGCAAAAGAAGCCAAAGTATAACAAATGACGACCTATTTTAAGACATGCAGACAAAAACAACAATCGAACAGGAACAAATAAATTCATCCCAAGATTCAACTCAAGCAAGAGAAGAATCAAATCAAAGAATGAATCTGATTTCTGAAAAACCATTTGAGTGGCTTAATGAAAATAGCAGAAAATTTCTAGCTGCTGGGTACTTAGGTGAGGGATTATGTGCAGAAGAACGTATTGCTAATATTGCAAAAAGAGCAGAAAGTATTCTTCAAATGCCAGGCTTTGCTGATAAATTTTATTATTATATGTCAGAAGGTTATTATTCACTGGCTTCACCTGTTTGGTCAAACTTTGGAAAAGAACGTGGTTTACCAATCAGCTGTTTTGGTTCTCATATTGATGATGATATAGGTAATATTTTATATACTCAATCTGAAGTGGGTATGATGTCTAAATTAGGAGGAGGAACCTCAGGGTATTTTGGCAAAATTAGACCACGAGGGGCTGCAATAAAAAACAATGGGGAAGCATCAGGAGCGGTTCATATTATGAGATTGTTTGAATCTATGGTAGACGTTGTAAGTCAAGGTTCGGTAAGACGAGGGCGTTTTTCGCCTTATTTACCAATTGATCATGCTGATATTATGGAATTCTTGGAAATAGGATCAGAAGGTAATCCTATCCAAGAATTAACTCATGGAGTCACTGTAACTAATGACTGGATGCAAGAGATGATCGATGGCGATGTTGAAAAAAGAACAGTTTGGGCTAAAGTTTTACAAAGCCGTGGGGAAATGGGATATCCTTATATTTTCTTTACAGATAATGCCAATAATGGTGCTGCTGATGTGTACAAAGACAAAAACTTACCAATCTATGCAAGTAACTTATGTACAGAAATAATGTTGCCTTCAAATCATGATTGGTCTTTTGTTTGTGTTTTGTCAAGTATCAATTTATTACATTATGATAAATGGAAAGATACTGATGCCGTTCAAACTATGGTTTATTTTCTGGATTCGGTAATTACAGAATTTTTAGAAAAATTAGAGTCCTACAAGAACTCCCCTGACAGAGAGGATCAACAAACATTTCTGTTCATGGAAAGAGCATATAATTTTGCAAAAGAAAATAGAGCATTAGGAATGGGAACTCTAGGATGGCACTCTTTACTACAATCTAAAATGTTGCCTTTTGATAGTCAACAGGCATACGATTTAAATAGTGAGGTTTTCAAAACTCTAAAAGAGTATTCCTACAAAGCTTCTGAACACTTGGCAGAAAAGTTTGGAGAACCAGAATTACTTAAAGGATATGGCAGAAGAAATGCGACTTTAAATGCTATAGCTCCAACAACATCATCTGCTTTTATATTAGGGCAAGTATCTCAAGGTATAGAACCAATATGGTCTAATATATATGTTAAAGATATTGCGAAAATAAAAACAACAGTTAAAAACCCGTTTTTGATTAAACTTTTAAAAGAAAAAGGGATGGACACTCCAGATGTGTGGAGAGATATAAGAGACAGAGATGGCTCTGTTCAACATCTTGATTTCTTGTCTGAAAACGAAAAAGACACCTTCAAAACTTACTCTGAAATTGACCAATTAGTGATTATTTATCAAGCAGCCAATAGACAAAATCATTTAGATCAAGGTCAATCGCTTAATATCATTGTACATCCCGACACACCTACTAAGGAGATTAATAAGATTCATATTACAGCATGGAAATTAGGCTTAAAATCTCTTTATTATCAACACAGTATGAATGCAGCACAAAAATTCAAACAAAAGAAAGAGTGTGAAAGTTGTGAAGGTTAATTTTATTTAATCATAATATTCAAAAAAAGCAATTCATACGAATTGCTTTTTTTACATCATATAATCATTAACTGTTATTCATTCTTAGTTGGAGGCTCAATATTTGAATCGTACTGTTCATTATATAGTTCTAGCATAGCCATATTTGACTTAATAAGATCTTTAGTTTCCGTTAAAAGACTAAAGTAAAGCGTAGTGTTTTTTGGACTCGATTCTTCAGATTTAGTTCTAGATATCTGATTATCAATTTTCTCTCTAACAGACTCTAAAAGAACTTGTTTAGAATCTAATATGCTTGTGATTTCTTGGAAATTATTTTTAGAAAAAGCGAATTTAGTTCTCTCAAATAATGTTTCAAGTTGAAGACTAATTTCTTTTAGCTCTCTAATCTGATTAAAAGTTAAAGCTTTGTGATTATTATTAACATGCTTGAAAGTTACTTTTGAAATGTACTCTAAAGACTGAGCAATATCTTGTAACAAACTAAGAACATTTATATAAAAATTACTCGCACCTTTAATGGTAGATTCGTCCAAGTTTTTAATAAAATAAAATAGATCATTTCTTAAATCTTCAATTTCTTCTGAAAGAGATTTTACATCTTTTTTATTCTTTTTTAAAGCAGATAAATCTTGTGTTGCTAAACCATCTATAGATGAAATGAAAATTTTCTTAATTTTTTTAGAAGCTTTTGCAACATTATTTGAGCTCTCAACTATAACACCTTGTATTGAACTGCTTTCAGCAGAACTTAAAGCATCTTCATTTTTAAGTTGAGCAGTTTCTTTTCTGTGTGCAATATAGTTTCTTGCCAAAATCAACAATGCTAGAAATAATAAGATTGCAATAGCAGTTGGGCCTCCAAGATTAATTAAAAATGCAATTGCGCCACAACCTACAAAGGCTATAAATGCAGTAAAGAACCATCCTCCAATTACATTTAAAACTCCAGCGACTCTATATACGGCGCTTTCACTCCCCCAGGCTCTATCGGCTAGTGAAGTTCCCATAGCAACCATAAAAGTAACATAGGTGGTAGATAAAGGCAGTTTGAATGAAGTTGCAATAGAAATTAAAATTGCAGCAACCATCATGTTAACTGCCGCTCTAATCATATCAAATGCAGGTAGTTCGATTGATTTATTAGAAGACAATTCAATCTCTGGTTTTTTGAACTGTGTGCTAATGTGATTTTGAATATTTTCTGGGATAATTTTAGAAAATAAATTGGATAAGTTCATAGACCCTCTTACCAATCCTCTAGACAAAAAGTTTGGATTAAACCTTTCTTTTGTGTCTTGCTGTCTTGCTAAATCAATTTCTGTTTTAGTAACTTTTTTAGCTTTAGAAGAAAACCAAAGCGTAACAACCATAACCATACCAGCTACGAACAATAATATTGTAGGTGTAGGAACCTTTTTGGATAGAAACGCCATAGAGAATTCAGTTGCTTCAATTCCAGAGACACTCCATGCCTCATAAGATTGCCATGCTGCAATAGGAACACCAATGAAATTAACCAAATCGTTACCAGCGAATGCTAAAGCAAGCGAAAAAGTACCTACTCCGATAATAATTTTATAAATATTAATTTTAAAAATAAAGATTAGAAAATAAGAAACTGCAGACAAAATAATAAACAAACTAAATGCAATCAAGAAAACCTGACTTTCCATAAAACTAGCAATAGTAGATCCATTTAATAATTCAAAACTTTGCTTAGCATATGCTGTTCCTTTTATTCCTTTCATTAAAATAAAGTACGCTATAGAAGTAAGTGCAATCCCTCCGAATAAAGCGCCTACCCATTTAGCTTTTTGCTCGTAATTATATGAAAGTAATAATCTTGAAACGTATTGAACTACAGCTCCGGTTGAAAAAGCTACAAAAACCGATAAGAGAATTCCTAAAATAATTTGAGTTGCCTTAGCTACATTAATATATTCAGGGAGCATACTTGAGTCGCCACCAGCTGCATAAATTTTAATTAATGATACCGCTACAGCAGCGCCTAAAAGTTCAAAAACTATAGATACAGTTGTTGATGTTGGCATCCCTAATGTATTGAAAAAATCAAGTAAAAGAATATCGGTTATCATAACTGCCATGAAAATTATCATGATCTCAGAAAAGAAAAACATATCTGGATTGAAAATTCCTTTTCTAGCGACTTCCATCATTCCACTAGAAAAAACAGAGCCAACTGCAACACCTAAGCTTGCAAGTATCATAATGTTTCTAACTGAAATAGCTTTAGACCCCAATGCTGAATTTAAAAAGTTTACAGCATCATTACTAACCCCAACAACTAAATCTCCTATTGCAAGAAGACCTAAGGCGATTATCATGATTAAATATATATCCATATTGTTACTAAATTGATTAGTAAAGAAAGTTAAATCTATAAGATTTGATGTAAAATTAATGTTAAGAAAGTTCATGTGTTATATTTTAAATTCTGCGTTTAATGAAAGAATTGATTTATTGTTAATCAGTGAATTATTGTAGTTAAACAGTTTGTAATTTAAATTAAATTTCACCCCTTTTGTTGCTTGGTATTGTGTTCCAAACATTACTAAGCTTCCGTCATTATTGTAATTCCATGCATTAGCTTCTCCAGAAATAATATTTGAACTTATTTGATCGTATCTAGCAAATAATTCATAATTGTTAGATAATTTTTTTGATCCAAAAACAGAGAAACCATTTCTGTTATGATCATCCTCAGCATTTTTATATGTTCTAGCATTTTTAATTTTACCATATTCAACTCCAACTCTAAAGTCAGTATTATCGTAACCCAAGAAAATAGAATTATTTTTTATTGACTTAGTGTTTTCCGAACGTTGAGAATCCATATATATCTTCCCTGAAAGTTTCTTTGAGAAATTATATATAAAACTTGTTCCCATTTTTTGATGTCCATCATCATCCTGAAGAGATTTATAACCCTCTCCGTTTAAAATAAATAAGTTTATTTTAAATTTTGGATTAATAGTAAATTCTGAGTTAATTCCAAGATCTGCACTTGGGCCAAATTTATATTCGTTAAGAAAGCCTTTTTGTGCGTAGCGATAGCCCCACAAACCTTCTTGGTCATTAAACTGTTTGTTTCCAATTAAACCCATACTAAGTTTTACTTTGGGATTTAATTTCCAGTCTAATTGAGCAATTTTGACATAGGCTGTATATGCACTTCCACCTGAGTTAGACCCAATATCGTATGTAACTTTAGCTGAAATATTATCATTAAAATTATATTTATATCCTAGGTAAACTCTTTTAAGTTCAAAAGCACTTTTCTTTGTTACTTCTTTGGTGAAATCATTATGGTAATTCCAGAAAATTTTAAAATTTGGTTTTCCGCCTGGTATATCTTGTGAAAACCCTTTAAATGATGTAAGGATTAATAATAACAGTAAAATTTTTTTCATCTTTTTAATTTATAGTACAATATTAAAGGAATAAAATATTTCTAATGTTAAGAAATAGTTATGTTATAATGTTAAATGATTCGTTAAATTGCATCTATGAATTGGGAACAGTTACTTTCACTTAAAAGACAAGGTGATACTTTAAAAAGATTAAGACTAGAACAAGACGAAACTCGAATCGGTTTTGAAGTTGATTACGATAGAATAATTTTTTCATCTTCTTTTAGATCGTTACAAGACAAAACTCAAGTAATCCCTTTTTCTAAAACAAGTTTTGTCCACACTAGACTTACTCACAGTTTAGAAGTTTCAGTTGTTGGAAGAAGTTTAGGAAGAGTTGTAGGCAAGAAATTAATTGAAAAATATCCATATTTAAAACAAACTTATGGTTTCCAAAGTAATGACTTTGGAGCTATTGTTGCCGCTGCTAGTTTAGCTCATGACATAGGAAATCCTCCCTTTGGACATAGTGGAGAAATGGCAATAGGTGATTTTTTCAAAAATGGAGACGGTATTAATTTTAAAGAAAGCCTTACAGAACAACAATACACTGATTTATGTGAATTTGAAGGAAACGCAAATGGATTTAAAATAATCTCAGAAAACAAAGCAGGGATTAAAGGAGGACTTAGATTAAGTTATTCTACCCTTGGTGCTTTTACAAAGTATCCAAGACCCTCAATTATATCCAAAAAATCTTCTCATGTAAAAGATAAAAAATTTGGTTTTTTTAATTCTCAAAACTCTTTTTTTGATGAAGTAGCAAATGAACTTGGAATGATTGATTCCAATGGGTCTTATATGCGTCATCCTTTAGCTTTTTTAGTTGAAGCAGCTGATGACATTTGTTATACTTTAATTGATTTTGAAGATGGAATTAATTTAGGATGGATTTCTGAAGAGTATGCTTTAGAGTTTCTAATCCGCTTAGTTAAAGATAGTATTGATACTAAAAAGTATAATTCTTTGAAACACAAGACTGATAGAGTTGCTTATTTAAGAGCCCTTTCAGTAAACACTCTTATCAACGACACGGTAAAAATATTCTTGAAAAATGAAGAGAAAATTCTTAATGGAGAGTTCTCAAAAACATTACTTTCAGAGAGTGTTTTTAAAGCTCAAATGAAGGATATAATTGATATTAGCGTTAAAAAAGTATACCAGTCTAATGAAGTTATAGAAAAAGAATTAAAGGGTTATCAAGTCATTCATAAGCTTTTAAGTGTTTTTATAAAAGCAACTGTAAACAATCAGTCAGACAAGACTACTGCTCTAGATGATTTGGTCCTTGCTTCTTTACCTGAAACATATATTCATAAGGACGGAAATTTATACAATCAACTTTTAGATGTTAGTTGTTTTGTTGCAAGTCTTACAGATGGAAATGCTTTAGAGTGGTATAATAAAATCAGTTAAAATGATAAATCTTTTTGACGATAATTATTTCATGCGAAGAGCTCTTGATGAAGCAAAAATTGCTTTACAAAAAGATGAAGTTCCAGTTGGGGCTGTTATAGTTAGTAACAATCAGATTATTGCAAGATCACATAATTTAACGGAAACATTAAATGATGTTACTGCGCATGCT
>ENA-ORDA01000792-ORDA01000792.1-marine-metagenome-genome-assembly--contig:-NODE-792-length-29632-cov-4.422906_pt1 | contig 29632 bp, 31 predicted proteins | sample MGYA00237778_ERZ508506 | MGnify/ENA primary metagenome ERZ508506 (study PRJEB26177, sample SAMN06267891) | marine metagenome | isolation source: Monterey Bay, California, USA | place: Pacific... | reverse complement strand
CCTGCCTTCGACAAGGAGGGTTAAGTCGTAACAAGGTATCTGTAGGGGAACCTGCAGATGGATCACCTCCTAAGAAAGCGAGGCTGGGGCTCTTGAGCCCCAGTCTCCACCCTTTTTTTATTCAGGATACAGTTTACTTTTTACACTAAATGAGTAGGGATGCTCCATAAGCACCTGTATACTCTTCATAATCTGAAATCACTATTCGAATGGATTGCAATGCTTGCAATTCAGCAAGCCAATCCTCCTTCTCAGTGGTAATTCCACCACACAACATTATTGCCTCTGGTGAGTATTCTTCTATGAGGATGTCAAGAACATCTGAAAACCGCAGGATCCACTCATGAAGTGATAATTCTTCTTCGATGATCACTTTAGCTGAAGCCCATTGTTCGAGTGTACACTGTAACTCAGGGCTATATTCTCGCCCATATTCTGTTCCTGCCGTTAGTTGACCTTTTGAGATCCATCCTGAACCAATCCCTGTTCCTATCGTAAGGCACAGTATCTCATGTTCTGACCAATCCTTACTTTGTTCAATCATTGCCATAGTTGCAGCATCTGCATCATTTAGTACAGAAGTCACATCAATTTCATGGGATGTGAAATATGTTCTGAAATCATATCCATTCCAATTGTTTCCTAAATTAGGTGCATCAAAAATGACTTGATTTTTGACAATCCCTGGAAATCCAATTCCAATACTTCCTTCAAATTCCCACTCCTTCATCTGGTGAAGGATTTTCGAACAGATCTCCTCTGTACCATTTTCATCCTTATGTGGCACAGTGATTGTTTTCAGTATTGATTTATCCTTTTTATCAATAAGGCAGAATTTAGTGGATGACCCTCCAATATCCACGCCTAATGCTTTGAGATGACCTTTTTTGTTGGTCATCCATCCACCTCAAAGGGTCATTGACTGGATTAGTCTTTCTTTCATAGATTGACGGAATGTCAATAATCGTAATTTTGGCGCATTTAGGTCAACAGAGATAGATGCGCCTCTATTGAAATGTACTTCATCCCACCCATCAGGAACAACATAGCCTCTATGCATATCACTCAAAATTTGAGTTGTAGTTTCAGTCCAATCCAGCCAAGACCATTTTTTATCGACTCGCATTTGATGATCTAAATCGCGTGCAAGAACAAAATAATGCGTATCTTCTTCACCAGATTCAACAACTTTACGAATTTCTGATAGACTTGTTGGGTCAAGACTATGTGAAAACCAAGCGCCTTGTCCAAGCCATGTTGAAAAGATAAGTCCACTACTCTGCTGATCGGTATTCATGTCACCTCTTCGAAGATGATATTTACTTGGAGCATATTGATGCGTATTTGCAATGAGTAACTCGTTCATAGCAGGATCTGTAGTATACCTGTTCCCAGATGTCGAATCAATAATTGCTCTCAATCGAGGGAGGTTGTTCACTATCGCCTTTCCACTCAAAGCTCTCTCTAAATCTTGAGAGAAGGTGTCGAGTGTAGAATCCATGTAGAATCCTACACTTCCTGTTGGGTCATCTGATTTGGGATGAGAGTTTACTCCCATTACTGGAGTTGACTCATCGATGTTATGTGAGATGGAGGTCAGAGTTCCATCGCCTCCAAGAACGATAACGAGGTCACGTCCAATGAAATCGGCTCGCCTTACACGCTCTCTTGCTCGAATCTCGACGCGCAATTGATGGTTAGATTTAGCATCTTCAAGACTAGATTTTAGGTGGTCAAGACTATCGTCATGAATGGATTCAAAGTTTTTCTTGTAGACCACAAGAACGTTTGTCATGCTATCTCCCCAATCAAAGCGAACCGCTCTTCCTTCTTGAAGAATACCGATGATTCATAAATCACCCTTTGCGTGGTTGAAGCATGGAAGAGAAGGACGACTTTTGGGCAAATGTTGAATCTGAGCAAGATAAATCGATTCCAAGTATGATGATTTCTGATAATCAAGCTTCAGAACCAGTAATGATTACAGGTATGCCTCAGCAGATTTCAGGAACTCAACACCAAATGATTTTGATGCAACAACCCAGTTCTGCACCTAAAGTGATTGGGATTTTTGTCATAATTTGGGGCGGACTACAGATATTATCGACCATTGGTGGGGCTTTCATCAACGATATCCTCCCAGAGGCGAGTCAGGTTGATGCAACCATGGAATGGTATGATTATCTATTCACTCTCCTTTCAATAGCCTTTGGACTTGGGTTTATTTTTGCAGGGAATGCAATCTCAAATCGCCAAAAGTTTGGAGTTCATCTTACATGGATTCTTCTTTCCGTTGGATTGGTTCTTGGTATTGTTATGGCCTTCTTTGAGCCTATGCCAGATGCACCGGATGGTCAAGAAGTTAACAAAACCCTGTTCCTTGGAATCGCAATTGGCGGACAATTGTTTTGCAATGCGATTTGTGGCCTGCTTGCAGCCATTCCATTGATGGCTAGCAACACTTTGATGGAACCTATTATCGAGAAGAAGACGGGTAGCATCGAATGGTCTGATGATGTCCGAGTTTGATTTGAGGAAGTGTTGGTTTGGGTAAAAGAAACGTGGGCCAGTTTTGCACATATGTTGAAGAAATCACCATACAAACTCAGGATCGATATCAGATTCTATGCATCACTGATCAAGTTGAAAAAATCATTTCGGAGAGTAATGTCGTTGATGGGCTTGTGTTAGTTAACCCAATGCACATTACGGCATCTTGCTATGTGAACGATCTCGAAAGAGGTCTTCATCAAGATATAATGGAATGGTTGGAGAAAATTGCTCCATATCATGGGAAAGACGGTGTCGAAGGTCCAGAATATCAACATCATCGAACAGGAGAGGATAACGGAGATGCTCATCTCAAGCGTCAGTTAATGGGGCAACAAGTAACAATGCCAGTACAAAACGGCAGATTACATCTCGGAACATGGGAGCAAATTCACTATGCAGAATTTGATGGACAAAGACCAAAACGAATTCTTGTCAAAGTAATTGGTATCCAAAGAGAATAACATTCGCTATTAACATAAACCTGCATCCACAGCACCTATCATGGATATCAAAGAGATGAGTCTAGATAGAGGCTTTTTTCAGCTAACTTTACCTTACACTTGGATGGGTTGGGTCGGATGGGTAATCGGAGTAATTTTACTCCTTGCAGGAATTTTAAATCCGTTTATCTCTCTAGTAGGGCTTCTTGTCATCGCTTTATGCTCTCCTGGTTCTCTTGAAGCTGATCTCCACAAGGTAAGAAAAAATGCACCGCAGCCTGAATCCCTCGAGGCCGAGGCTTTGAATAAAGGATACTCAATCGATTCTTGGTGGATGGGGCGATCAACATTCACTCCAACCACCGATCCTAATGATTGGATTCTTCCTGCCCCAGGCCCTGCTTCTTGGAATCAAGACCAATATTTACCTCATGGTGATGGAAGTCCACTGCCAGAGCATCCAGTGAATGTAGGGACTCCTAGACCAGCAGTCATATCGACGTATGGTTTGATGATGATTACATTTGTAATTGGTGCTTGCATTGCTGCAGGTTTCCTCATTTCAGATTCTCCAACTATAACAGTTGAAGCGGCTGATGGGACAGTAACAGAAGCCGAGGACATCACTTGGATTGCCTACATTGTTTTGGGCGTAGGGCTCATTTGGACATTAATTGGATACTTTCAGTATAAGATGCAACGTCAAATGGCAGATACGCCAACGAGCCTTGTTCGCTCTGTGGCAGTTGGAAACCCCGAATTAGTTGGACAAGTTCGTCCCTCACGAGCAGGCGTTTTGAGAGTAATTGTTGATGGTAATTCAAAGAGGGTCATACCAAATTGTGTTCAATTCAATTGGCAATATGAAGTTTATATTTGCAAAGAAGAAACTGATAGTGAAGGAAATACAACAACGAAATGTCATTGGCAATCAGTACGTTCAGATAGCGGAGCAGTACCCTTTATTCTAAATGATGGGACAGGAGGTGTTCTGGTAAAACCTTCGACGTTCAAGAGAGCAGATCTCGGTAACTATCTGCGACGGTGGGAGTCGAATCATGCGGACAGTTTACTCAAGGAAATCGGTTCTGAATTCGCTGCCCGCTTGTTTACAGGTGGAGATATTCGAAAACATCGATGGACAGTGTATGCTCTACGTGTAGGGAATCCTGTTTACATTCTTGGAACTACTCGAAGTCGTCCTCAAGAAGATGTTCAAAATGAGGGTCTTGATGGAACATTACAGAATACCTTACTCGAAGTTGTTGGGGAAGATGCACCTGGAATCAAAGCAACACTTCACAGAGGTTCAGAATTAGCTAACCTTGGTAAGATGCGTTCGGCCTTTGAAGTCATGATGGTTCCGCTTTGTCTTACCATTGGTGGAATCATCATTTCCTTGATGAATCTCTAATCATCCAAGCGTATCCTTGATGACCCGAGTTGAACTCGGAGGTTTATGGCAGAAGATGTTGTATTAATTGGCGGCGCTCGAACACCGTTTTGTGAATGGGTTGGAGGAAAGCGTGGAGATGGAAAGCAAGGTGGCCTTCTCAAGTCTGTAAGTGCTCAAGAATTAGGGGCTATTGCCATAAAAGGTGCTCTTGAAAAGACGAACACAGATCCATCAAGATTAGACCATGTTGTCATGGGATATGCTCTTCAAACATGTTCACAATCAATCTATGGCGCAAGACATGCCGGACTGAAAGCCGGTATTCCGCAAGAAGTGCCGATGTTAACCCTCTCTCGCATCTGTGGCTCAGGTATACAATCCATTGTAACCGGCGCTCAGATGATCATGCTCGACGAAGCCTCAACAGTTGTTGCAGGTGGGATGGAGAATCTTTCGCAAGCCCCTCACGTACTACGAGGTGCCCGAGAAGGATGGAAACTTGGCCGTTCACCTCCAGTGGAGGATTACATGATGACAAATCTGCAGGATTTGACATGTGGTAAATACATGGCTCAAACCAGCGATGAGATCTGTGCAAGGAAGGGTGTTACACGCGAAGAAACGGATGCATTCGCAGCCCGTTCACATCAAAGAGTTCTTTCTTCTATAGAGAATGGAGTCTTTGAAGAAGAAATTGTCGATGTTGTCATTAAATCTCGAAGAGGAGAGACGATTATCACTGCAAAGGATGAAGATCACGTCGTTCACAATACTTCTGAAGAATCTCTTGCTAAATTACCAACAGCATTCGGACCAGAATCATTAGTCACAGCTGGCAACGCATCTGGAATTGTTGACGGTGCAGCAGCAGTTGTCATCAAGTCCGCTTCACAAGCAGCAGCAGATGGAGATAAACCACTTGCGAAACTCGTTGGATGGGGTATTGTAGGATTGGAGCCAGCAATCATGGCTTATGGTCCAGTCCCAGCCTCTCGCAAGGCTTTGGAAAGAACCGGACTCACAGTTGATGATATCGATCTATGGGAAATCAATGAAGCATTTGCAGGCCAAGCAGTTGCTTGCGTCAAAGAACTCGGATTAGATGTCGAGAAGGTCAATGTCAACGGTGGAGCAGTTGGTCTTGGCCATCCGCTTGCAGCCACAGGAACTCGCCTAACGCTTACGCTCGCTCATCAATTGAAGCGCTCTGGTGGTAAATACGGAATTGCTACAGCATGTATTGGCGGTGGACAAGGTATTGCTCTTGTCATCGAATCTCTTTGAGATTATTCAACTTCCTCAGACAGAAATTTTCTTTTTGCATGCAGGACAGGTTGCAGTTCCGCTTGTTCCAGCCTTCACATTGAAATGCGCTGAACAGTATGGACATTCTAAGAGAACCTTGTCTCCATTTTGAGACGGCTGAGCCTTCTGTGTTGCCCTGTGCCGTACTGCTGGTTGGCTCCTTAACTGATTTGCTTGATAATTGGTTGAGGCATCGAAAGGCCAACCTGGCTTTAGATCATTGAATCCAGCAAGCAATGGTAATCCCACCATTATCGAACAGAAAAATGAACACATGAGTGACCAAGATATCGGTAGGGTGCCATCGAGTCCAACAGAGAGTGGGCTCCATTCATCATGATACATAATGGAAAGACTCCCTGAGATGATGAGTGTTGCTAATGTCAAAAACATGCCATTTCTATAGCCAAGTAACGTAAAAACGCCTCCAATGATGTAAAGAAATCCTATTCCCCATGCGAGAATTGATTCGAAAAGAAAGACCTGTTCATCAAAGGCTGAAAAAAACATGGCCATTCCGATTCGAAATACTCCGTATATTATGATGAACGATCCTATTGTTTGCGCAAGAGCTTCACCACCACTGGTTCCTCGGATGTGGATTATTTGTTGAGGAGCTTGCATGTATTGCTGTTGATATTGAGTCCGTTGTTGGGGATATGGTTGAGATCCTTCATCATCTTCCAAGAGCCGAATAATAACTTCGTTTTTATCTCCGCTGACCCTCAATCCTCGTTCTCGGCATAGAGTTTTCAACTGAACAACAGTAAGACTTTCGTAATCCATGGCCAACTCTTAGAAATAACTCTACTTGAAGTCATACCCTGCAATGAAACTATGAAGTTGTGTATTCATCTGAAGTGTAGGTAATAAGAGGCGTTTATAATTGCAGCAAAAGTGACCCACGCGATGTAAGGCCAAACGAGTTTGGAAGCGCTCGGTAATGGTTTGAATGTTAGGTAAGCATAGAGGATCGAGAAAACGATCATCAAAACAATCATGATTAATGAAGTGAGGTACTCTGCCGAATTGAATACGCTTGGCCAAAGTAAATTCAATGTAAGTTGAGCGAAGAAAAAGAAAACTATTGTGTTGAACTTTTCTAATTTATCGCGATTCATTAGCGTGTAATACATACTGATAGCAAGCGTTGAGTACAGCACTGCCCATATTGGTGCAACTATCCAGCCTGGAGGTTGGAAGAAAGGTTCGTATTCAGAGTCAAATGTCAACAGGACCCCTTCCTTCGGTAACGGTATCCGTTGTAATATGAATTCAACATGCGTCGAATGCTTCGATAATATATTGAGTTAGAGGGCTTGTCCAAGCGAGTTCACTAATTCCATCATTACCTTGTAATGCATAGGCACGAATAACATCGCGAACTCTGACGTTGCCATCTGCAGATCGTGCTAGAATCGTTGCGCCTTTCACTGCTTTTCCAGTACCATGCGGGTCATAGATTGTATCCAACGCGTCTGAGAGGAACCAGTCTGCTTTACCGCCTGGTTCGCCTTCATAGGTCTTCTTTGGTCGCTTTGAACCAAACATTCCGCCTGATTTTGGCTTGTTCTTTTTAGGAGTCTTCTTTGCAGGGGCAGACTTCTTGGTTGTTTCTGCCTTCTTTCCACCATCAGATTTTGCTTTTGTAGACGCTGGTTGTTCTTTTTCAAGTTCAGCTCGAACTTCTGCTTCAATTTTCTCACGAAGAGAATCAACATTTGTGTCTGCTGTCGATTTTGCAGCCCTAGCTACAGCATCATCTCTTTCGTCTTTGAGCGCTTGAATGACATTGACGTAATGACTTGCAACTTCGATAAGAGAAGTCTCCATCGCCGCTTCCATTTGCATTGAGACAACATCTGAGGATGATTCTCTCCACTTACGCCACTGAAGCATTGTATTGGCATGGATGTCCGAGCCACACTTTGGACAGAAACTACGCTTTGGAGGTTTGAGAACAGGAATCGCTCGCATTGCGTCAGGATCAATTCCTTCATGCTCTCCACTTGCAACATCGTGAATGTGCGTGGATGCATCCATTCCATGTGTCATGGCTTCACGGAACAATCCTTCAGACATATCCAATGTACCTGCTTGAATCATATCCCAGCCGCTTGTCCCTCTGACAACGGCTCGTACAGCAGCGTTAGCAGCGGGAGATTGACCCCAGTCGTGGTCTTTCTTGGGTGCAAGATCATTATTGCTGCCTTCGAAGGCTTGGCCAATGTCAATGTTTGATCCATCGTCAGCAGCAGCAGCAATTCCCATTGTGATTGGATTGGCACCTTCCTCTACTCGAGCAATCATGTCAAACTTCTCAGCCATTGAGAGGTCTTGACGGTGTCGAATGACCTCCTTAAGTTGGTTTAAATCGTGCCCAGTGGATGTAATTGGTCCTTGGGCGAGAAGGTCATGTCCACAGGATAAGCAAAACTTTGCAGCAGCCTCTACACCGACCTCGCATGTCGGACAATAGACGCCTGCCATGTTCAACAGGAGAGTACGACCTCTTTTGAATTCTTAGGGTCGAACGTTTCAAAATAACTGGTTCTTTGAGAGTTTCCTCAAAGGCATTGGTTGAGTAAGGAAAGAATCGTTTCACGTTCCAACTCAGAAAAAATTGCAGGCAGACGTGGTCCCTTTTCGATTCCCATGATGCAGAGATACAATGTGCGATACGCTACACGAGGTGACAATTCTATTGATTTTGCTGAGTTCGAAATAGCTGCTTGAATTCCCGATCCTGTCCACTCACATGTCATGAACTGTTCAATGATTTGAGGCAATATTGTGCGTTCGTCATCGTCCAATAGCGCTAATGCATCATGATTTGGAGTATCTAAGATGGTAATGCGTAACTCTTCAGGGAAATGCCTCGATGCAATCCATGTGCGCATTCTTTGCAGCCGGTCTATCATTGATGGTGATGCTTGACCTTGAATTCCGATTGATGCCCATACATCGTTATCATTGGATTTTGTTTGAGCGAGAAGGGCCAAATGTCGGAATGTAACTTGAGAAGCTTCATTTGGGGCTGAAACACTCGATAGTTCAACAGCAATCTGAGCATCTTCTACAGCGACTCTTTTTCTACGACTCAAATCCTCATTAGCAAGTTCTATAGAGAAATCTCTTGAAGCAGTTCGTTCGAATTCATCTGCTAGTGTGACAAGGCCCATTCCCGTATCAAATTCTATTGCTTTGTTTGGCTTAGTTGAAGCAATCAGGTATCGTAGGATTTCAGGAGGGACGAGAGAGAGGGCTTCTAGTGGCCCGATTGTATTGCCTGTTGAAGAAGACATTGCTCCTTGTCCACGTAGACTAATCCACTCATATGTTAGGTCGACTGGTGCTTGTTTTCCAAACAGTTCAATAATCTCTTTTCCAGTATCATATGAGCCACCTGCAGCACCATGGTCCTTGCCAAATGGTTCCATCGTGACTCCAATCCATGCCCACTTAGCAGGCCAATCAATTCGCCATGGTAGTTTCCCTTCACCTTTAGTGACGTCACTTCTTCCAGATTGACCGTTCGAATCTATCCATTCCACATAGGGGTCATTCCAACCAGTGATTGTAATTCCGTCAATGGATCCTGTCGAATCGATTGGATTCCATGGGAACCACTCATCAGAGAGTTCTCTTCCAGAAACACGCTCGATGATCTCTCTTATCTCTGCTGCTTTGTTGCAAGCGATACGGGCTACTTCTGAGAACATTCCAGATGCATAGGATTCAAAATTGTCTATGAATCTTGGGCGTACATCGATTTGATCTAAAGCTTCCTTGAATGGTTCAAGAAAATGATCAGCATATGAAATTCCACTGGAAAATCGTTCATAGTCAGGTTTTCCTTCTGGCGTTGGAGGTGGAATTTGTTTCAGTTGGTGACCAATATAGGCTTCATAGTCGTCAGTAAGGAACGAATAGACCTTGCGTAAAGGGTCTGCGCTATCGACAATAAATACAAATTCTACATCGAGTCCTGCTTTCAGAGCAGCCTTAGTGAGCATATCACCTGTTAAGATTTCGCGTAAGTGCCCAATGTGGAATTCTCCACTCGGTGTAATTCCAGTAGAGATGATATGCTTTTCACCGCGTTCTGCAAGTCGCTTGGCTGCGACATCGGACCAATGCATCTTTTCAACTCCAATCAAACAGGAACAGCACGGATTAGCCCGCGCAGAGGGACATTATCAATTTCGTTTCGAACAGTTTTATTGACAAGTACAAGGGCAAGAACCACTTCTCCACCAGCAGCTCTGATTGCAGCAATCGTCTGGCTCATTGTGACGCCACTCGACAATACGTCATCGATAATGACGACCTTCTTGCCGCCTCCGACTTGACCGTATTTACTTGACAAGGCACCTGCTCCAGGTTCTCCGTCGACATTTCGGTGTATTGCAACTTCAACATCGAGAGCCTGTGCGACTTCATGAGCAAATGCGATTCCGTTAATCGAAATCCCAACGACGATCTCTGCTTCATCGAATTCTTCGAGCACCACATCGGCCATGATGTTGCCAATAGCGGTGATACGGGCTGGTCTGACTCCGATTGTACGCCATCCGATTTGTACATCTGTCGGACGTCTCTCAGTATTTGTTCCAGTTAAGAGCCATGCAATTGTATCTTGTGAGAGGGACAATTCATCTGCGATTTGTTGTGAATTCAACCCATCCTTACGAAGGTTTGTAGCGATTGTTTTCAACTCTTCAATACTCGAGACCATTGTAATCAATTCATTCCAGAAGGCCACCCTCCATGAAGTCTTTGCCCATTTTTGACCCAAAGCCTTGAAGAGAAAGGGGTGTCAGGAGGGACCATGAGCGACTTTGACTATGAATCTCTTCTCAAGCGAGCACGTGAGAACATTCCAGAGGATATCTCCTCTCGGGCTCGATGGAGACTCCCTGAGCCACAAATTATGATTGAAGGTTCGAATACAATTCTACGTAATTTTACAGAAGTCGTTGGAATGATGGACCGTGATGACAATCACGTTTACCAATACATTCTGAATGAATTAGGTACATCTGGATCGAGAGATGGTCCACGTGCTCGATTTAAGGGACGCATTCCTCCAAAGCGATTGAAGAAAGCAATCGTTGGGTACGTAAATACTTACATCAAGTGTACTCAATGTGGTGCGCCAGATACTGTCTTTGTAAAACAAGACCGCACGACGCTTTTGAAGTGCCAAGCCTGTGGTGCAACAAGACCTGTGAAACTCTGATCACTCTGATTCAAGTTTCATCAAATTTACAGTACTTACTGTGCCATCTTTCAAATGTTGAATGATTGATGTAATATCCATCTCATTTGATAACTGATACCAAGTTCCTTCTGGATAAATGACGCAAGCAATTCCATTTTCGCAGAAATCGAGGCATCCTGACTTTTGAACTCGAATCGAAGTAAGCCCTTCCTCTCGAACTGCTTGTTTGATGCGTGGTAATAATTCGAGGCTTCCACGGTTCTTACAACTCGGTCTGGAGCCATTTAGAGGGCGTTCATGCCCGCAAATGAACATGTGTCGATCGTACCCTGGGTCTTCTCTTCCCTTTGGATCAATAGCCACTGAATTATCCTCCAAGTGTATTTATCAAAGTTGCAAGTTCATAATCAAGTTCAGTAATGGAATTCTGATCATGTGTAGTGAGTTCAATCACGACGTATCCCCATCCAAAGTGGATGTCTGCATGATGGTTCTTCTGTTCACACAAAGTGCTAACGTTGTCAACAAATGATTTTGACTCTGAGAAGTTTTCAAATTCGAACTCACGCATAAGGCATTGTTCTACAACAGACCAACCCTCTGGGGTCTCCATCGTTTCATCCCCAAAGATGGGCGTCATCGTTTCCTGTGGTCTCTTTCTCGACCTTTTCATGAAGCGTTGAACGTCGCTTCATATCTTCTCGTTCGAAAGCGAGGAGTTCTTTGTCATCGATGTATGCAGGGCGCATGTGGGCAATAAGAATAATCTGAACGATTGATTCTCTTGAAACAAATCTACGGAATCCGCCTTCGTCAAGAATTTCAAGACTTGACTTTCCAGAGGAAATCAATCGACCACGAATCCATTGTTCTGAATCTGTAAGAAATGCTCTTGCATCAATTTGAATCTCAACGATGTCATCTCTTCGTAGACCATTGCGTCGCTCTAGAAGGTCGCCGCTGGTTATTCCTTGAATGCTATCCAAGTCTGGTGATCCAAGTTCTTTCCATAGGTTTGTGGCCCATTTAGGGAGTTCAATTTGTGAAGATTTTTTCGCCATGGTTCCCTCTGAGAGCCGACCCTACATGAACAATGTGCAATTACTGCATCAACGGCTTTTTGATGTGATGGGTTCATGAAGGGTTGTCGCTCCGGATGACATGGGGTACCTATGAAGGTGACATGGCGTCAATTGCCAACTGTGCTGTTTGAGGACGAGGTCCTCGACAAAGCATTCTCTAGGGCTCGAAAGGCTGCAGACCGAGTCGATGACCCAAATCGTGTCTTTCGTACGAGAAAACAACTGACTCGTATGATTCAAACCGCAGCGGATATCATTGATACTTTGTTCAGGGAAACCGTTCAAACTTGGCCGTCATTGGACCATTCTCCACAATTCGATCTTGCAATGATTGAAGCATGTGTTGGTACGGATGATTATCGTCACCACCTCTCAATGCTTCAGTGGGGCGGTACCCAAGTTCTGCGAATTGCTAATCAAAACACACGAAAGATAGTGCGCACAGCTCAGGTCGAACTCATGCATGAAGCTCGTCGGGAAGCATATGGGAGAATTGGATCGATTCTTGGACGTGTTGGGCCATCTCTGAAATGGCTCAATGAAGCACGAGAAACACTCAAGGCACTTCCTCAAATCGAAATATTACTTCCTTGTATCGTTGTTTGTGGTGCACCCAATGTGGGGAAATCCGCTTTCATATCGGCACTCTCATCAGGAAATATGGAAGTGAATCATTATCCTTTCACAACAAAGCAAATCCACGTTGGACATTTCACTCACCGCAGATTGGTGCATCAATTGGTGGATACTCCAGGATTGCTTGACAGGCCTATGAGCAGAAGAAATGCGATCGAACAACAAGCGATTGCAGCCCTTGAGAACATTGGTTCTCTTGTGCTGTTCCTTTTAGATACCAGTGAAGCTTGCGGAACTCCACTTGAAGAACAGTTGAATTTGCTTGAAGACGTTGATCGTCTTCTTCCGGGCACCGATATGCTCGTTGTGACCTCTAAAGCAGACCTTCTCACGCCTCGTCCAGAAGGATGGGATGTCGTCCAGCAAGAAGAACAGGCATGGAGAGAAGCCGGTTCCAAAGGTGCTCCTGAATTGCCATTACTGTACGATGAAGAAGGGCGTCCAACAATGAGCGCAACAGAAGAGGTTGGACTTGATGCATTGCGTTTAGAAATTGTTCGAAGAGTCAAAGCAGCTCAACCGGTCGATCCGATGAAGTTGCCAGAAGGCTGGCATAGAAAAGACGAATGAACTCACATTACTCTTGAAAGAATTGGCAAAACAGTAATGAATGCAAATATTCCGAAGAAGATTAGCATCCATTTACGCATTCGATCCTTGTTCTTCTCGTCTTTTTCATAACGTTCGATGCATTCCTCGACTTTGCAAACCCTTTCTTCGGATTTGCCTGGGATATCAATTCCACAGATGCGACAATGCTTGTGTGATGGAGTTAGCGCTTGTGCTTTAGATCGCTTTGGCATGTTCTTTGCTTTCTTTCTTATTGCTTCTGCATCGACCATTTATCTCACTCCGGGCGAACTAAGGTTCCCTCAAAAGGCCGTCCTTCTAATGCATCTTCAAGTCGACGGATATCTCTTCCATCAAGCACTCCGATTCGCAATAGAGCATCTTTTGCCCATTGAACAGCTATTGGATCGACTGCTGCGCTTTGTCCTGGCTTGAGGGATTCTGTGCCAGTAATTGCACTTAATTCATTTAGAGTCATCTCTTCTATAGCAGTTGCAGATTCGTCCTTTCTAGGATCGGCTGTGTAAACATGAGACACATTTGTGGCAATGATGACATGAGCAGAACCCGAGTCACGGGCAAAGGCGACACTAACAGCATCTGTCGTGTGACCTGGTTTTGTCCCTCCCATGATGACAATGTTGAATGAATCGAACATTGTAGAAGCATCAGAGGTTGTTTCTGGAATAGATGGAGCCACTTTACAACCAATTTCTTGCAACATCTTCTGAAGGATTGTTGCATTCAATCGAGTTGCAGCTATGCCAATCTCGTCGAGGCGAAATCGATCGCTGATGACCTCATTTGCAAGAGTTATTCCTTCTCTTGCAGGCTTTCCGCCCCCTACGACGATTCCTATTTTTCTACCGTTTCCTTCGATATGAACCAGCGTCTGGCGAAGTTGCCCAAGCCATGTCTTCACATCATGGTCTCCATAGAGGAGCGAACCGCCGAGTGCGACAATGATTGGTGCAACCATGTTCTTGCCTAATGATGGCGCTTCTTAGGCGTTGTCCATCCAAATCTTAGGCGAGGGTTGAAAACCCTTGGTTCGACCCCATTGGTAGAGGGAAGAGGTATGTCGGAAGATGCTGAATTAGCGACAAGACGTCTTCGACTCAAGTTGGCTTTGGAAGACCTACGAGAAATGAAGGGCTATGGAACGGAACTCGTCACCGTCATAATCCCTCCTGATCGACAAATAAGTGATGCTCGTTCCCTCCTGCAAAACGAACACGGTCAGGCTGCTAATATCAAATCAAAAGGAACGCGAAAAAATGTTCAAGGTGCCATCGAATCGGCAATTTCCTCACTTTCAAGATTCAAAAATCCTGGAGAAAGAGGAATTGCTCTTTTCACGGGTGCAATCATTGTTGGGAACAATAAGACACGTCAAACCACTGTGGTCATTGAAGATCCGCCACAATCACTTCTTTCATTCAGGTATCGTTGCGACTCAGTGTTTGAACTTACACAACTTGAAGACATGCTTGTTGACAAGCGGTCATACGGTCTGTTTGTGATCGATAGGGCAGAGGCTGCATATGGTATTGCTACTGGAAAGCGAATACATGTTCAAGAACATCTTGTTTCGAACATTATGGGCAAACACCGTCAAGGTGGACAATCTGCTCAACGTTTCGAGCGACTGATTGAAGAAGCTGCACATAATTTCTTCAAGCGAGCAACAGAACACGCATGTTCCTACTGGCTACCGCATCTTGAGAACATTCAGGCGATTATCATTGGAGGTCCTGGTGCTACCAAGGATTTCGTAGTTCGAAACGAATATTTCCATCATGAGATTACCAAGAGAATTGCAAAAACAACCTTCGATGTGGGTTACTCAAATGAATCCGGCGTTCGTGAATTAGTTGGCAATGCAGGTGCGATGATGGGAGAGATCGAACTCGATGCAGAACGTCAAATGATGAACCGTTTTCTTTCAGAACTTATCAAAAACCATCCAAAGGCCACGTACGGTGAGATGATGATTCGTAAAGCACTTCAACAAGGAGCAGTCGATACATTACTCATTTCTGAAAGTATGAGAAAGAACTCCGTTGAAATTCAATGTGGCTCTTGTAATCATACATGGGCTGCTTCTGTGGGTCGTACGGAGGAGTTGCCAAACTGTCCTTCTTGTAATGCAAGTAATGACTCACATAAGGAATTGAGTAATGTTTCATTGATTGATGCCCTTTCTGATTTAGCATCGAAATCCAACAGTGAAGTCGTCTTCATTTCAATTGATACAGAGGAAGGTTCACAACTTGCTCTAGGCTTTGCTGGACTTGCTGCAATCCTTCGTTATCCAATGATGTGAGGTTTCAAAATGAAGTTACTACGTCAGATTGTTGAACCTCGTCTCGAGACATTACTGGCCTCAAAAGGTATTGAGCATGGGATGTGGGCTTCCGCTTTACAACCAAGCAGAGAATCCGATCAAGGTGACCTAACATTGCCTTGTTTCGCTTTTGCTTCTATTCTACGTCAAGCACCACAACAGATTGCCGACACCATTGCAAATGAATTCCCAGAGTTAGATTGTTTGCAATCGATAAGTGCAGTAAATGGTTATCTGAACTTCACTGCAAATCCCGTATGGCTTGCTCAGCAGATTCTTGCAGGAGCAGTTCACGTTGGAGATGCAACAAAGAATTCAGAATCAGCCTCTCGTTCTGTCTTAATCGAACACACCTCTGCTAATCCGAACGGTCCTTTCCACGTAGGCCGGGCTCGAAATGCTATTCTCGGTGATACCCTTGTTCGACTCCATCGTCTCCATGGTGATGAAGTTCGAGCCGAGTATTATGTTGATGACATGGGGAAACAAGTCGGCGTTCTTGCTTGGGCATTAGAACACCTTTCTGAAGAAGAAGTAAATTCTCTACTCTCTGAACGAAGTCAACCTTCAGAACGTTGGCTTCACAAAGAAGACCATCAAAGAGTACGTTGGTATCAAGCAGCTCAGATATTACGTTCGGATTCCGATGCTACCAAGAAAGCAGAAATTGAATCCGAAATAGGACGACTTGTTCATGCAAGTGAACATGGTGATCAAGAGGTACTGCAATCATTCGAAGATGCATATTCACCTGTTCTTGAGGGTATGCTCGAAACACTAGGGCGGCTCGGCATTTCGTTTTCGACTTTTACCAAAGAATCCAAATTCGTCGTTGAGGGAACTGTCTCTCAATTAATGGAAACGCTCGACAATTTGGATATTGCAGGAACCGCTGATAATGGGGCTGGCTATCTGGACCTCGGTGCACGTGGTTTGAAAGGAAAGACAGAATTCTTCTATAGAAGAGGTGATGGTTCTTCACTTTATGCAACACGAGATGTTGCTTATCATCAATGGAAATGGGGCCAGTCAAATCGACTCATCAACGTACTTGGGGAAGATCACAAACTCCAAGCCAAACAAGTTGGAATGACTTTAGAAGAACTGGGTTCAAAGCGCCCAGAAGTCCTCTTTTATTCGTTTATCAAACTCCCAGAAGGAAAGATGAGTACCAGAAAGGGGAACGTTGTCTTCATGGATGATTTATTGGAAGAGGCTCATGCACAAGCGGCAGTCGTCGTGAAAGAACTTCGCCCAGATTATGGTGATGAACAAATAGCCGCTATTGCAGAAGCAGTCGGTACAGCAGCAGTTCGTTTTAATATCATCAAAGTCAGTCCTGAAAAAGGGTTCACTTTCCGTTGGGAAGAAGCACTTGCTTTCGAAGCAGGTTCTGCTCCTTTCATTATGTATTCTCACACTAGGGCTTGCTCAATCTCACGCAGAGCTTCTGGACTTGACCAAACACCAGTTTCAGTTCCTGAACTTGAAACAATGCCATCGGGACTTGTTGAATTGATGCGTTTAATGTGTTGTCATAACGATGTACTGGAACATGCTGTTGAACAACAAAAAACGCACATATTTGCATTGCATATGCTTGAATTAGCAAATGCTTACAATGGTTTTTACCGAGATTGCCACGTACTCAACGATAACTTAGTGGATGGCTTCTTTTACGAAATCAGTGAACTTGGGCGTAGTTTGTTGCGAACTGGTTTGCAAGGATTAGGTATCTCTCCTATTGAGCAAATGTGATCATTGACCATCATTCAAGGTCGATTGATACAATTGTTGCGTAATAATATCATTTGTTTCTTCCATCGATGCAGCCACATCAGAACCAATTGTTCTCAATTCATTGTAGGCTTCTTCGATATCCCTTACTTGTTTGAGGAATCGAAGAGGAGGCCAGCCACAGTCGACAATTTCGGGATCAACAGTACTTTGTTCAATCCAAGCCGAACAACTTGAACCATAACATAATGCGGAGAGGTGTTCCAAATCCACCCAAAACGTTCTTCGTTGGCATACAGGACAAATTTTTCCTTCAAGAGAAGACAAAACAGTCATTCCATCTTCACCTAGGACATCAACATCCCATGCTACAACACTTGCTTCAGTAAGGCTCATCTGTTCGCTTTTTCCAAGAAATGTTTTGAGAACCTGCCATGCTATTTCTTCGGTGCTGAAACATCCCATGCCGATGGCAGTTCCATCCACTTCAGTTGCACTGGGCACATATACCCTTGAAGGAGATTCCATGATGGGACTAAGGAGGACTTCTCTTTGAAGTCTCCCGTTAAATTATCTTAGTCAGTGCGATTCCAAGTGTATTCAATGAAAGGAAGACCACCTGGATGCGGCAATGGAGCGTCTGGCTTCTCTATTCGAACAAAGATTGTTTCAACCTCAACATTCTTCCGAATGAATCCAGCAATGTTTACGGCCATCTTCTCAATAAGTCGAATAGGTTTTGATTCGAGAACAACAACGTCTACTGCTTTTTGCAACAATCCATAATCGACTGTGCTTGAAAGCGCTTCATCATGGACATCGTTGATTAAATCTACTCGTACAGAAACAATGAATGGTTGAGTCTGTTGATGCTCGTAGTCAAAGTAACCATGGATACCATCTACTCTATACGCATCGAGTCCAACACGAATTGACATGAGTTTCACTCCTCTCGCTCATGAACCCAAATCAAGTGGTAGCCAAATGTGGTTTTGATTGGTGGTGATACCGTTTTGATAGGCGTCTGCCATACTGCTTCTTCAAACTCACGGACCATGTTTCCTTTGCGGAACCACCCGAGATCACCACCACGCTGAGATGATGGGCATGAGGATTTCTTACGAGCTAGTTTCTCAAAATCTTTGAGTTTTTCAATCTTCTCAGAAATCTGTAACGCTTCTGATTTAGAGGCGACAAGAATATGCGATGCATGAGCACTTGGGTTAACCATAACCTGTCCACTCTGTTTTCCTTCTTGAATGCGACGCTTAGGCTTCTGCTGGCCAAGCAAGGTAGCGGATATATGTCCCGTAAGCAATCACTGAAATTCCGAGTGACTCCTCATTAAAGCGAGACATGTCATCTTTGTAGGTGTGGTATTCCCATGACCCAGATCCGTAACAGACCAATGCATTTCCTTCTACGCCATCTGGTAAGTCATAAACAAACGGGCCATGATCTGAATTGTATGGCATCGTCGCTTCTTTTGTAAGTGTTACAGAATATTTGGAAAATACGCTCGATTGTTCATCATTCAATAAATCGATTATATCGCTTACATGGTTGATGTCTTTCGCAGAATTAGAAAAGAAACGTAGACTATTTCCTCTGTTCGCCATGTCGATGTCCACGTGGTTCATGTCCAGATTGATGTAAAGTCGAAGGTTACGAGCGAGTTCATTTCCATTCGCACTAACATATGCTTTACTTCCCCAGAGGCCTTCTTCTTCTCCACCCCATGTGCAGAATCGGATGGTATATTCAGGTGTTCCACTTTCGTTTGCGATGTTTGCAATCTGTCTCGCCATTTCGAGTACACTTGCAGTTCCAGATGTGTCATCGACTGCTCCTTGGCCATGGTAAACCGTATCATGGTGGGCACCCACGATGATCAAATCCTCGCTTTTGCCATACAATGTGCCGCATGGGACGCTCACTGAGAGGTCACCTGAATTGTCTACGTCACTGAATAATCGAAGGAATGCGCCTTGTTCAGCCAATTCAAGCATCTGCTTTCCAGTTTGATTTGATACTGCTATGAATGGGATGTCCTCTGGAATTGAACCACTGTTACTACTCTTCATTTCATCAACACGAATCGACTTGAAGATAGGGACGCAATCATCTGCTTCAAGTTGGCCACAATTCGTCTGATTGTTTATTCTGAATAATCCTGCCAAGGAATTTTCAGCCGCTTTAATGTACATTCCTGTGTTTCCATCGATGTTACCTCCACCCCTGATGATTCCAACTTTACCAGATGCTGAGGACCAGAGTGAATCATCGGTTCCGTCATCGAGATCGATAAGTTCCATATTCTGGCCGAATTGTATGTCTGCAGAACCTGAATACCCTTGTAAAACATAATCTGACCTGTGTTCAAATGTGGTGATCTGTGCTCCAAAGCCAGAATTACACGAAGGTCCAGTAATGAAATCGAAAGTAGGTATACACATTGCTACTTCTGGTGCGCTGTTGATAGCGAACATCGGTACAGGGTATGTGTTGAGTTGAGGTGAATACCCCATCTCTGTGAGATTATCCAGAATCATTTCAGCAGCAGCAGCTTCTTCGGGACTGCCAGACATTCGTCCTTCCCATTCAGGATGTCCTAGGGCGACGAGCTCTTCCGCATACCACCGTGCTTGACTCGCATCGAAATCAATTGGCTCGTAAACCGGTTCATCTTCGCCTAAGCCGATCAATGATGGATTGAATACGACTACGAGGAGCAAAGTTACAACAAAGAAAGATCCTGTAACTTGTGCAAGATTGAGTGGGCCGACAACCGTTCTTTTCCAAGCAGACGTTAGGATTGCATCCTCCTTGGTGGTGAAATAGGGGTGTAATCGTTCAATGAGTTCGGCCTTTTTCCCAGATTTGGGTAGGCCTCTCGAACTGAGTTCATCCTTGAGTTGATTCACCGTCATCGAATCAAGTGAATCTACGCCGCTCATGATTGATGACAACGAGTCGAATCTTTTGAAGGCGATGGATTCATGATTAGAATTCATCGATTTCTTCGCCAGTCCATCTCTTACCAATGGAGTGTTTTAGCCCAATCTGGTCAAGAATACGGGCGACAACGAAATCAACCATGTCATCGATTGATTTTGGATGATTGTAAAATCCAGGTGATGCGGGAATAACAACAGTTCCCCATGCAGAGAGTTTTGCCATATTTTCCAGATGTACAGTTGCATATGGGGCTTCACGTGGGACAATGATCAGGTTTCTTCGCTCTTTCATTGCAACTATCGCAGAACGTGTGATGAGATTGTCACCAATTCCAGCAGCGAGTTTTCCAAGTGTCGTTCCAGAGCAAGGACAAATCACTACTGCGTCGATTGGTGCAGATCCAGATGCCGATTTTGCTCCGATGTTGGCCTGTTCTTCAAGAAGCGCTCCAGTTCTTTCTGCAAGTTCCTCTGGTGTCGTGTCACACTCGTGCTTGAGTGTAATGCGTCCAGAGTTGCTCACAACAAGTCGGATTGGAACGTTGAGTTCTTGTAGCGCTTCAGCGAGTCGTACGCCGTAAGCTGCACCTGAAGCACCTGATATGCCGAGAACGACTTCGCCCATGATTCTAATTCCAGCCTTTCTCATATATGCACTTGTTTGTAACCCTTGCCGAATCAACGGTTTAGGCAATGGTGGTATGTTGAGAGAAGTGCTTGTTCAAGATCGTGTCGAGAAACCGAATGATTGAGTCGATTAAGCGATGTTGTCGTAGATTCAGTAAGGCCGCAACCTGCAAGGTTTTCTACCCGCCCAATTGGAGTGTCATAATTGATAGTAAATCCGTGTCGACTAACCCATCGAAGGAAAGACAATCCGATGCTACAGATTTTCTTTTCTCCAACCCACACGCCTTGCATTCTTTCATCACGGTATCCATCAATGCCGAGCGTTGCCAGTGATTCAATGACCCATGCCTCGAGCTTGTGTATGATTGCTGCGACTGAATTTTCATCAGTCTTATACCAGTGAATGATTGGATATACAACCAGTTGTCCGGGTCCATGCCACGTCAAGCCTCCTCCACGATCGACTGCTTGAGTTGCATAATCTGCAGGAGGATGGATGCCATCGTTTCGAGCACGTGGGCCAACGGTTACAATCTCTGGATGCTCGAGGATGAGGAGAGTGTCCGGTATCTCTTCTTTGATTCGTTGCATTTGCAGTCTTGACATCATCTCGACAGCCTCATTGTATTCGATTACATCGAATCTTTGGATGTCAGTAGTATGCATGGCTAAGCCTCAGAATTGACCTGATGAGCCAAAACCACCTTCGCCGCGTTCTGTTGAAGTAAGTTGGTCATAATCAACTTCAGCGATATGTACTCGTGGAACTGGTGCGAAGAGGAGTTGAGCAATACGTTCACCCTTTTCAATACGAAATTCCTCACCCGAGCCAATCCATGTTGCTAGAACCTTCAATTCCCCTCGGTAGTCTGCATCGATGGTTCCTACTCCGTTAGGGAGAATCATCCCTTTCTTTCCAAGGGATGACCTGCAACGAATTTGGCCTTCCCAACCTTCAGGTATAGCACAAGCCAATCCTGTTGGGATCATGATTGAAGAACCCTTAGGGACGACTGTCGCTTCGAGTGCATACAAATCCCAGCCTGCAGCTAGGGCACTACCTTGTGTAGGCAATCTCGCTTCAGAATTGAGTTTTGCAAACGGGATGTTTAGTTCACTTCGCATGGTTTTTCCTAAGCATGGGGGTTGAAGAGTTCTTTGCTTCAACCTCCACTGGAAATGAAGGTATATTCTGGCTTAGAAAAATCACAAAAATTAATTCAAAATGAGGTTATTATATGCTTCGGCTCTAAAATCGCAATATTAGACACAGTGTCCTGAATGGAACACCCTTGAAAACACTACTTCATAGGAGTCGAGGATGCACATATTTATGTGCCATCTCGGACGGAACCTAAACTCCAGCGCGTGATGGAAGGTGGAAACTATGGTAATCGAACACAACAGAAACGATGACGGAATTGAAATCGACCTCTCTCATGAATTCATCGAACCGATGATGCAAGAGAATCTTGACCGGTTCGTACTCTTCCCAATTGAGCATGATGATATTTGGGGAATGTACAAGCAACATGCTGCATCCTTCTGGACAGCTGAAGAAATCGATCTTGCTGAAGATCTCAAAGATTGGGAGCAACTTAACGGCGACGAGCAACATTTCCTCAAGCATGTCCTTGCTTTCTTTGCAGCCAGTGATGGTATTGTAAACGAGAACCTTGTCATAAACTTCGCAAACGAAGTTTGTTGGGCTGAAGCACGTGCTTTCTACGGTTTCCAGATTATGATGGAGAACATCCATGCCGAAACGTACTCTCTCCTAATTGATACTTACATCAAGGACACAAATGAGAAAAGTCACTTATTCAAAGCGCTTGAAACGGTACCTTCTGTAAAGCGTAAGGGTGATTGGGCTCTCCGCTGGCTCTCAAGAAAGAAAGGATCTTTTGCAGAGCGACTTGTTGCTTTTGCTGCAGTTGAAGGGATTTTCTTCTCAGGTTCGTTTTGCGCCATTTTCTGGCTCAAGAAGCGTGGCCTTATGCCAGGATTGACGTTCTCAAATGAACTCATTAGCCGAGATGAAGGCCTCCATTGTGACTTTGCATGTTTGCTTCACAGTAAACTCGAGCGTCCTACGCCAGAGAACATGATTCACAGAATCATTGCTGAAGCAGTTGATATTGAAATTGAATTCGTAACAAGTGCGCTTCCAGTCAATTTGATTGGAATGAATGAAGATCTCATGAAGCAGTACATTCAGTTCGTTGCAGATAGACTTCTTATCACGCTTGGAGCATCTAAGCTCTATGATGTAAGCAATCCATTCCCATGGATGGAAATGATTTCCATGCAAGGAAAAACCAATTTCTTCGAGAAGCGCGTCGGAGAGTACCAGAAATCTGGTGTCTTGGACGGGGCATCCCTTGGAAGTGTCCAACAGCGGTTTTCTATGGACGAAGACTTTTGAACCGAGCGCGAACAAAGGAAGATACGCACGCACAGTAAATACAGGAGAGGACGAAAAATGACAATGCAAGTAGTAAACCGAAAAGGTGAGAGAGAAGATGTACGATTCGATGCGATTTTAGATAAGTTGAGGAACTTATCCGATGGACTTGATCCTAATTGGATTGACCCTGCACATCTTACCAAACTAACAATCGAAGGATTGTATGATGGCGTAACGACTCGTGAACTTGATCAACTTGCTGCTGAAACCGCTGCCTCTCTGGTTTCCCATCATCCTGATTACAGTAAACTTGCAGCTCGAATTTGTGTCGATGACCTTCATCGCTCAACCAAAGAGACCTTCACGGATGTCATTACTGATTTGCGTGAATACATCGATCCTGAGAGCAAGAAGCATGCTCCATTGATTTCAGAGGAAGTCTATGAAATAATCATGGCAAATGCCGAAGTACTGAACAATCACATCGATTATACACGTGATTACAACTACGACTATTTCGGATTCAAGACTCTTGAGCGCTCATACCTGCTCAAGCTGAACGGTGAAATCGCAGAACGACCACAACACATGCTCCTGAGAGTATCTGTTGGAATCCACCACGGCAACATTGCCAAGGCTCTCGAAACCTATGACCTCATGTCGAATGGTTACTTCACCCATGCAACACCTACACTGTTCAATTCCGGAACGCCGACACCTCAGATGTCGTCTTGTTTCCTCCTAACAATGCAAGATGATTCACTTCACGGAATCTACGATACACTCAAGCAATGTGCTTTGATTTCAAAGTCTGCTGGTGGAATTGGATTGTCCATCCATCACGTTCGTGCTAAGGGCTCTTACATCAAGGGAACAAATGGCCAATCAAATGGTATCGTTCCAATGCTTCGTGTCTTCAACGATACAGCACGTTACGTCGACCAAGGTGGCGGCAAGCGCAAGGGTTCAATTGCAATTTACCTCGAACCTTGGCATCCTGATTTGATCGAATTCCTTGACCTTCGCAAGAACCACGGTAAGGAAGAAATGCGGGCAAGAGATTTGTTCTACGCTCTATGGACCCCTGACCTCTTCATGGAACGCGTTGAAGCAAACGCAGAATGGTCGTTCTTCTGTCCAAATGAATGCCCTGGTCTTCAAGACGTCTATGGTGAAGAATTCAATGCTCTCTATCACTCATACGAGGAACAAGGCCTTGCTCGAAAGACAGTTCCTGCACGAGAAGTATGGGACAAAGTTGTGGAATCTCAAATTGAAACTGGTACACCATATATGCTCTACAAAGATGCTGCAAATATGAAGTCAAATCAGAAGAACCTGGGGACAATTCGTTCCTCCAACCTTTGTACAGAAATTATGGAATACACGTCTGCTGATGAAGTAGCAGTATGCAATCTCGCATCCATTGCTTTGCCAAAGTTTGTCGAGAACGGTTCCTTCAACCACCAACTTCTGCACGATGTCACATACCATGCAACTGGTAACCTCAACAGAGTTATCGATGTCAATTTCTATCCAGTTATCGAAGCCCGTAATTCAAACATGCGCCATCGACCTATCGGTCTTGGTGTCCAAGGACTAGCAGATACCTTCGCTATGCTTGGACTCGCGTTTGAAAGTCCTCAAGCTCGTGCATTGAACAAAGAAATCTTTGAGACGATCTACTATGCTGCTTGCTCTGCATCCAAGGATGCTGCAATCGCAGAAGGTTCTTACTCAACATTCGAGGGTTCACCAGCTTCTCAAGGATTGCTTCAATTCGACCTGTGGGGTATGAACGATCACTCAGGACGCTGGGACTGGGATACGCTCAAGGCAGAAATCGTAGAGAAGGGAATGCGAAACTCTTTGCTTCTTGCACCTATGCCAACTGCTTCGACATCGCAGATTCTTGGAAACAATGAATGCTTTGAAGCATTCACATCCAACCTCTACGTCCGCCGAACACTCTCTGGAGAATTCATTGTCCTCAACAAGCATTTGGTCAACGACCTGATTGCTTCAGACCTATGGAACATGGAATTGAAAGATGAAATCCTACGACACAAGGGTTCAGTTCAGAACATCTCTGCAATTCCAGATTCGATCAAAGAGCTTTACAAGACCACTTGGGAAATCAAGCAAAAGCATGTTTTGGACATGGCTGCAGACCGTGGAGCATATATCGATCAGAGCCAATCTCTGAACATTCACATGGTCGATGCAAACGCTGCAAAGGTCAGTTCAATGCACTTCTACGGATGGAAAGCAGGACTCAAGACGGGTATGTATTATCTGCGAACAAAGGCTGCTGCTGATGCAATTCAATTCACAGTTGAAAGCAAGATTAAGGATGATCCAGTTGTCAATGGACTTGCAGGACGTGCTGAAGAAATCAGTACTATGGAAGCGATTGCTTGCAGTCTCGATACTCCTGATGATTGCTTCTCCTGTGGAAGTTGATTCCTCGATCAACCCGTAGAAGTGACCCTACAGATTCTTTCCGAGTCTGATCAATCATAATCAGAATACTTCTTGGAACTGCCTCTGACCTTTTCAATAGGGTATTTTTCAGCATTGAGTTTAATCTTCTCATGCATGATTTGAATTGGATCTTGATTCAATATTGAACACAATCGCAGGCAATAGACCATCACATCTGCAAGCTCATGATTTATTGATTCAACTAATTTAGAATCAGCAAGCACTTCTTCCTTAGTTGGATTTGTCCATTGAACCGTTTCAGACAATTCTGCAGCTTCAATCGAGATAGAGGAAATTAAATTCTTGACTGTGTGAAATTGATCCCAATCTCTCTCCGAGGTAAATGCATCAACAATATCCATTGTCTGTTTGAGAGAATCCTTTCCGTCCATACCTCTCTCACATGGGCTTTGTGTAAAGAGATTTCAATTACCAATCAAACACAATCAACGCTTGAAAGATATTGGCTCCTATTATCGACGCCCATCATCAATGAGAGAAACACCCATTGCTGTGGCTATCTCTGATGCTACGAATGCTGGTTCAGTTGGATCAATCATATTTTGTCCACGAATGATATGAGATATGTCGATTTTCCATTCTTCTCCAATTTGATTTTGTCCATGTACGTGATAATAGTCGATCCTGCTTGTTCTTCCTTCTGAAGTAGAAGTTGCATGAGACGTTATCATCCGATTAACTTCAGAAAGGGGTTTTCTAGACCCACGCCATTTGTAATTTAATCCGCTAAGAACACTTTCACAGGCAACAATGTCTGAAGATACATCAACATGGAATGAATGCCGGGAATAGAGGTTCAAGAAAAACCAAGAGCATCCAATCGGTACGATTGAGAACAAGAGGCCGAAGAAAAAGACCTTCGATTCTGAACCCCCAGTAAGGATTGAATCTAGACCGAGAATGATCATGAACAGGCTTGCCGCACCGAATGCAAGAAAAAATAGCCCGATGAATAGAGTGCCTCCAATTCTCATCAAAGCAGTGGCTTCAACATCAACATCATAATCAGATGTGTTCTTGTTTTGAGGTTCAGGAATTGGAACTGACTTTAGTTCGGCCTTCTCTAAGACCTGCGGGATTGATTCTTCCCAAAACGGTTGGCTCATACATCAATTAGAGCACTTAAGGCTTAGACCTTTTCTCCGACGTAAATCTCACATTGAATGAATTGCATGACCAAGAGTTGCAAGAACTGCTTCATGGGTCATTTCAGTCATTGTTGGGTGAGCATGGATTGTATGTGCAATATCTTCGAGAAGTGCTCCCATTTCTATTGCAAGAGTCCATTCGCCAACAAGTTCGCTGACATGTGTTCCAACAGCTTGGATTCCGAGGATTCTATGATCATCTTCACGGGCAGTAACTCGAACAAACCCAGCCGTCTTTTCTGCTTCTTGAGTAAGAGCACGTCCGTTTGCAGCGAGTGGGAACTTGCCAGTAATGACTGGATGTCCTGCCTCTTTTGCTTCGGATGGTGAAAGGCCAACTGAGACCACTTCGGGTTCAGTGAAGACAATCGCAGGAACTGCTGCTGGCTCGTAAACACGAGTCTGTCCAGCAATGATTTCAGAGACCATTTCTCCTTGGAAAGAAGCGACGTGAGCGAGCATTTCTCCAAGATCACAAACGTCTCCAATAGCATAAACGCCCTTCATGTTTGTTTCACACTTGTTGTTGACTTTGACAAATCCGCGCTCATCAAGAGCAACGCCAGTTGGTGAGAGTGCTGCACTCATTGGTCGTCGACCGACTGTTACCAGAACTTTGTCGACATTGAGTTTCTCGAATTCTGTCCCTTCTTTAGCATCCTTTGGAGTATACAATAAGTCGACACTCCCGTCATCCTTTGTCTCAATTCCCTTTGCGAATACTTTAGTGTGAACCTTGATCTTCTGCTTCTTTATTGCAATTTCAAGTGGTCTTCGGAGTTCTTTGTCGAAGATTGGTAATACGGAGTCCATTGCTTCGATGATGGTTACTTCGCTTCCAAGCATTCGGAAGGTGATCCCTAATTCGAGTCCAATATAGCCCCCGCCGACGACAGCGATTCGCTTTGGTAATTCTTCCAGAGACAATGCTTCTCTTGAGGAAATAACGTGCTCACCATATTTCATAAATGGTAATTCAATTGGTATCGATCCATTGGCAAGAATCACATTCTCTGCTTGAATAAGTAAGGCATCCTTGCCTTTTCCGATTTTGACTGTTTTTGCGTCTTGGAATTCAGCCCAGCCGTTGACCAATTCAACCCCTGCGTTCTTGAGGAGTGCTTCAACACCCTTGTTGAGTCGATCAACAATGGAATCTTTCCATCCTACAGTGTTAGCCATGTTCAATTCAGCAGGTCCAGGGATACTGATTCCCATGTGACCGTCTTTTTCAGCATGCTTTGCAAGTTTGTGGAAAGTATGTGCTGCATGAATGAGTGCTTTCGATGGAATACAACCACGGATAAGACATGTGCCTCCAACACGTTGTCCTTCCACAATCACTGTATCTAGGCCGAGTTGTCCAGCACGGATTGCAGCGACATAGCCGCCAGGTCCAGCACCAATAACCAAAACTTTGCATTGACGTGTTTTCATTCTAATAACCTCACATGAAGATTGTAGCAGGGTGTTCAAGCATAGACTTGAGCAACTGAACAAGACTTGCACCATCGTGTCCATCTACGACTCGATGATCCCAAGATGATGATAGATTCATGATTCGACGAACTTCAACACGTCCTTCGATAACGACCGCACGGTCTTTGGCATTGTGGACTCCAAGGATTCCAACTTCTGGTTTGTTGATGATTGGTGTTGCACCAAGGCCACCCATGCGGCCTAGGCTTGTGATCGTGAATGTTGAACCTGAGAGGTCATCGGCTCCAGCCTTTCCATCTCGAGTTGCTTGAGTGACACGTCCCATTTCAGCAGCAGCAGACCAAATGTCCATTGCTTCAACATGCTTGACAACTGGAACGTATAATCCACGTTCGGTTTGAGTAGCGATTCCAAGATGAACGCCTTCATGTCGGGTTACGACTCCAGCCTCATCATCATAGAGAGCATTGCATTCTGGGCGTTGTCCAAGACCTTTGACCAAAGCCAGCATAATGAACGGAAGATATGTCAACTTCGGAGCACCATCTGGTCGAGTTGCATTGAGATGTTGTCGAAGCGCCTCTAATTCGGTGACATCAACTTCTTCAAAATATGAGAAGTGAGCAATCGTCGAATATGATGCCATCATTGAATCAGCAATCTTTCTTCGCAAACCGATAACTTTGATGTCTTCAGTTCCGTTCTTAGCAACACGTGCGCTTCCACCGACTGGCATCGATGAACTTGCACGACTTGCGCCACCGCTTAGATGGACATCGAGATCGGCATGAGTGATTCTTCCTGCAGGACCTGATCCTGCAACATGGTACAAATCAACACCAGCAGAGCGTGCACGTTGTCGTACAGCAGGACTTGCTAGTGGCTTTGTCCCTGGTGCACGTTCGACTGCTGGCCCTGCTACTGAAACAGGTACGGCTACAGGCTGTGGTGCTGGCTCTGGAGTAGCAACAGGTTCAGGAGTTGGTTCTGGTTTAGATTCAACTTCTTCCTTTGCAGGCGCTTCGTCTGAAGCAGAAGCGTTTCCATCACCATCAACATCAAATTCGATGCAAACTACACCGACTGGCAGGATATCTCCAGCCTCTCCGATAATCTTGCTTACAGTTCCGTCACATGGAGCTGGAATCTCAACGGTTGCTTTGTCGGTCATGACCGAGAGAATTGGATCGTCTTCTTTGACGGTGTCTCCTACTGAGACCATCCATTCTACAACTTCGCCTTCGACGACGCCTTC
>ENA-ORDA01000789-ORDA01000789.1-marine-metagenome-genome-assembly--contig:-NODE-789-length-29677-cov-21.773716_pt1 | contig 29677 bp, 30 predicted proteins | sample MGYA00237778_ERZ508506 | MGnify/ENA primary metagenome ERZ508506 (study PRJEB26177, sample SAMN06267891) | marine metagenome | isolation source: Monterey Bay, California, USA | place: Pacific... | reverse complement strand
AAATTGCTTTGAGTTGCGCTGCCTGAGCCGCCGCCTGAGCCGCTGCTGGCTACGGTACTGGAATCCCAGGTGTTGCTGCCGGAAACTGTAACGGGTGAACCTTGGTTGGTGTTGCTTCCGCCATCGCCCAACTGTCCGCGGTCGTTCCATCCCCAACACTTTGCCTCACCGTTGTCAAGGATGGCGCAGGTGTGAAATGATCCAGCTGACACCGCAACGGCAGTTCGGCCCGTGCCGAGGTCAATCGCTGTGGATGAAGGGGCGTTGAGGTTCATGCTGATGCTTCCACCATCGCCCAACTGCCCGTAAGCGGCATACCCCCAACACTTCGCCTCACCGTTGTCAAGGATGGCGCAGGTGTGGGCATCTCCAGTAGACACTGCAACGGCCGTTCGGCCCGTTCCGAGGTTGATCGCTGTGGATGAAGGTGCGTTGGTGTTCGTGTTGGTTCCATCGCCCAACTGTCCTTTGGTGTTGCCTCCCCAACACTTCAGGTCGCCGTTGTCAAGGATGGCGCAGGTGTGGCTTTGTCCATTAGACACCGCAACGGCCGTTCGGCCCGTTCCGAGGTCAATCGCTGTGGATGAAGGTGTGTAGCATTCGGTGACTAGACATTGTCCGCCCAACTGCCCGTAGCTGTTCCATCCCCAGCACTTCAGGTCGCCGGTGTCAAGGATGGCGCAGGTGTGTTCATGTCCAGCAGACACCGCAACGGCCGTTCGGCCCGTGCCGAGGTCAATCGCTGTTCCCGAGTATCCATAACCTTGCCCAGTTCCCAACTGACCGTATGCGTCAGACCCCCAACACTTCAGGTCACCGTTGTCAAGGACCGCACAAGTGTGGGCTGCTCCTGCGCTAATGTCAACGGCCGTACGGCCGGAGCCCAGTGTGTTAGTGGCTACTGGTGTAGTCTTGTCACTTGTTCCTCCATTGCCTAACCGCCCATTAGTTCCAGTTCCCCAACACTTCATGTCGTCGTTGTCAAGGATGGCGCAGGTGTGCCAATCTCCAGAAACCACCGAAACGGCCGTTCGGCCGATACCGAGGTCAATCGCTGTGGATGAAGGTGCGTTGGTGTCCGTGTTGGTTCCACCATCGCCCAACTGTCCCTGACCGTCATACCCCCAACACTTCAGGTCACCGTTGTCAAGGATGGCGCAGGTGTGTCTATCTGCACCAGACAGTTTGTCGTTCGCATAAGCAAAGGAAGAGCCGCCCGTTTCGAGAACGTCGTTGGTCTCGTCAAGCGTTTCTTCGCCGCTTGTCCACGGATTCATGGATTCAAGATACCCCACTTGGGTCATCATCACCATCAGGAGCGATAAAACGACGGCTCGGTTGAAATTCGCGTGGCGTGCGCTGGACATAATCGTTCGACCAACAATGAGGCGCATAGAAGTTTAACCGTTCATGATAGGTGTGAAGTCCGCATCAAAATTCTGATGTGAACTTCTTGATGATGGTTGCTTCTGCGGATTGAAGGTGTTCGCTCACAGTGGCCTGTTTGACATGCAACGATTCAGCAATGTCTCGCTGTGTGCATTGGCGGGGGCGATCGTAATACCCCATCGAGAGCGCCTTGTTCAAAACAACCGTCTGGCGTTCTGGCAAGATGTCCGAAAATTCGGGATGGTATTCTGATTCCGAACCAAGGCGCATTTCATACCCATCGAAGAGGATATTTTCCAGTGCGTTCCTGACCTCTCGAAGCGAATCCCGCGTTCCACGGATTGTTAGGGTCATTCCATGGGGGTGGGTCTGGCTCGGAGAGACCCACCACACATTCTTTTGCCCTGCGAAAAATTTTGCAAGGGTTCCGGTGAGCAATACTTCGCACACTGCATTTGTATTGCTCTTCTTGATGACTTCGATGATTTCCATTGATGTATCGCCAACTTCCAAACTCTTTGAATCATCATAATCAATCGATACATAGCAATGGATGCCGCGTGCTGACTTGCCTACGGTGTACAAGAATTCGACATTTTTGTACACACTAAGCAATGGGAGGCCGGAGAGCATGCTGCCCTGTTCCGCGGTGACAGAAATCTGCATGTACCGTGTGTGCTGGGTGGTCACACCCTATCATGAACGGTCCTCGTACATCAATTAAACGGCGGCTGGTTCAACTATCGCCTGCTTCGAACATGCTTAGCACACGGTTCAACTCACGCAACGATTCTTCCAATGCGGCCCGCTCCGAGCGATCCAAGTCAGGATCCTTCAACCGTTCATTAACAGCCTCAATTTCTTCTTTTGCAGCAGCGCGCTCTCGAAGCAACGCTTTGTCTTCCTTGATCATCTTGAGCCTTGCAGCTCGCACGTTTGTGGCCTTGCGTTGCTTGTTGTACGATGATTTGGTGTCGGCAGCGATTTCAATTGCGGTTGGGAAGGGGATGCCGATGCCTTCTTTGGCGAACCGCTCATCGATGTTCTTCAGCAACCAATCCTTTGCTACGAATTCATCCGAGTAGTCCTCGACCCATCCGTACATACGGAAGATCTTGGCAAAGTCTCCAAGTTCGTTCAGAAGCACACGAGGCTCTGGTTTATCGATAATGTAGGGGCATTCACGCATAAGTTGTAGAATGGTGTACTTCACGTGGGCAATATCTTCATCGTACTCAACCCCGATGTCCAAAACGAGAGAAATACGCCGTCCTACGCCGTCGCCACCGCCACGTGCGTGGTTGATGACAGTGGAGTTGACAAGATGATTGTTCGGAATGACCACCAGGTTCTCTTCATTCGTAAGCACTTTTGTTGAAAGGATTCCAACCGAAACGACCGACCCAATTTCGTCGTCAACCTCGATTCGATCGCCGACTTCAAACGGTTGATCGAGTGCAAGCATGAATGAATTGATGATGTTGCCAAGCGTTTGTTGCATGGCAAGCCCGATAATGAGGGAGAACACAGCCAATGATGCCAACACACCAACCAACTCGATACCAAGTTCTGAGAAGGCGAGGTACAAACCGCCGAACCAAACTGCGGCCCTAAGCAAGAACACAATCAATGAATTGCTGCCGGAAACAGTGACGGTTCCAGGGTTGGAAAATCGGTCCATGATGACGGGGATCATCACTTTCATGGCAACACTGGCCAGTGAAGTGGCAAAGAGAATGTAAGCTGCTTGGAAAATTGGCTCGAGGGAGATGTTGAGTTCGTCTTCTTTGCCCAAGACCCAATTCATTGTGAGTTGCGTGCCACCGAACAAAATGAAGCCATACATTCTGGATGTGACTGGACGGTACAGTTTGTCGTCCCAATCGAATGATGTTGCTTTGACAAAGTCAAGCACCACCTTCCGCATGAGGGTGCGGACAATCGCCACGGTAAGAAGGGTCGAAACAAGTCCAACGCCCCATTGCATCCAAGGGTCCAGTCCGTTCAGTGTGTCGACGGCGTCGCTAATTGCTGACATGTGCTTCGGGCTGAGCATTCAAGGCATGGATATAGACCCTTTTATGATAGGTTGGTGCGTTTGAGCCCTTCCAAAAACGCCGCCAAGGAGGGCGTTCCAAGGTGAGGTTCACCAGCCGCGCTGATCCATTCTGACTTCGAGCGTTTCCAACTCATCGCCCTTCATGGGGTCGCCAAGGGTCATCGCCATGGCTTCTGTGACTTTTGCGGCGTCATCATAGTGGGCAGTCGCCAACACGATTGCGTCAGCCATTGTCTTTGGGTCGCTCGACTTGAAAATTCCAGAGCCGACAAAGATTCCATCCATGCCGAGTCGCATCATGTGGGATGCATCTGCTGGGGTGGCAATACCGCCCGCTGAAAAGGTGACCACAGGCAAACGCCCCATGTCCCTCACGTCGTTGAGGATTGACTGAATTTCGTGTTGCATCACGTCGTCGATTGCACCGAATGGTGTCATCGGGTGGGAGCCAGGGAGTTCTGAAGTGTTGGCCAAGACCTTGAATCGGTCCATGATCATGTTCGCAGCGGATTCGATGCCGTTGTCATCGAGGCCTTGCACTTGCTTGATTTCTTGGTCGATGAGGCGAGCGTGGGTGACGGCTGCAACGAGGTTGCCGGTGCCTGCTTCGCCCTTTGTTCGAATCATTGCTGCGCCTTCGTAAATTCGGCGGACGGCTTCACCAAGCCCGGTTGCACCGCAGACGAATGGAATGTCGTAGTCTTTCTTTTTGATGTGGAAGAACGGGTCAGCGGGTGTGAGCACTTCAGATTCGTCAACCATGTCCACGCCCATCGATTCGAGGATTCTTGCTTCGCCTTCGTGGCCGATGCGAGATTTTGCCATCACAGGGATCGATGTGCAGTCAAGGATGCCTTGAATCATGTCTGGATGGCTCATACGAGCCACGCCACCGTCTCGGCGAATGTCTGCTGGCACTCGCTCGAGCGCCATGACTGCCACAGCTCCTGCGTCTTCAGCAACAGCCGCTTGGTCTGGGTCGACGACGTCCATGATGACGCCTCCTTGTTGCATTCGTGCGAAGCCTCGCTTCAAGAGGTCGCTTCCGTTTCGAAGTTGTGTGAAGTCTGTTCGCACCATATGTATCATTCCAAATTCATTGTTTGACCTTCAAGAACATTCGTTCGTGGCCATGGGATAAAAAGAGCAGTCTGCGGTTCAGTCGGCCAGCACAGGGGAGTCGCCTTCTGCGATTTCAGCATCGACTGATTCAACAGCGTTTCGCTCAATCCATGCTTCTTCGCCTTCAGGCACATCTGTGTCTGCGAAGATTGCATCGACAGGGCATTCTGGGATGCAAGCACCACAGTCAATGCATTCGTCTGGGTCGATGACGAGGTAGGTCTCGGCTTCCCTGAAGGCTTCAACAGGGCAAACGACAACGCATTCTTGGTACTTGTGATCGACGCAGGTAGAGGTGACAACGTGTGGCATGTGGTATTCTCCGTGTCACCCCAAGCATCGGGGCTACATGAAGGCTTTGAACCCATTACGATGCTCTCATCGATTTACTCTGGGGCATCTTGGCTGCTCGGTTGAGGGACGGTTTCATGGGGTTCCTCATCAGCGGCTTTGCCTTTTCTCACCAGCATGCCGAGCAGTAAAAGAACGGCCAGAACACCGAGGAAAAGAACGACGTTTCGAGCATCGATTTCGTTGTTCGCTGAAGCAACGCCGTCGGACGGGAAATGAGATGCTTCAACAGTCACACAATCGAGTGCTCCAGGAGAATTTGCGGTCGGACGAATCCAGTCGCCATCGGGTAAACGAAGGTAGATGCGAACGCAGTAGAGACCAGCCCCGCTGTCAATGTCCAACTCAAAGGACTGGCTGAAGTTGGATTGATTGTTGATGGCAGGGGTTTCACCTGCACTGTCAAGGTTTCTTTCGGGCTCATCGTCGAAAATGATCTCATGGTCCACCGTGTACTCAATCATCAAAGGGATCGATTCGTTGATTCCGCTGGTGTGCACGGTGACGTTCAACTGCGCGGCATAACCAAGGCGTACCTCGATTGTATAATCGGGTGTTTGAGGCATCACCACATTATCGTCACAGCCGTCAACAATGCCGTCCTCATCGACATCCACTGCATCATCGTGACCATTGCACGCATCCAATGAATCAGCCACACCATCAGCGTCGCTGTCAACAAGTTCGTCGCACCCATCAGGCGTGCCATCTTCATCGATATCCACCGCATCATCGTACCCGTTGCATTCATCCAATGAATCAGCCACGCCATCAGCGTCGCTGTCAATCAGCGAATCGCACCCATCAGGCGTGCCATCTTCATCGATATCCACCGCATCATCGTACCCGAGGCATGCATCGTTTGCATCCTCGACCCCGTCTTCATCAGCGTCAACAAAAGCATCACAGCCGTCGATGATCCCGTCGTCATCGGTATCGACAGCGTCGTCATGCCCAGGGCATTCATCCGCCGGGTCAAGCACCCCATCTTGGTCGCTGTCATCGATGCATCCGTCGCCATCTGCGTCCCATGGGAGAGCTTCCACATCAGGGCAAGCATCAATCCAAGGTTCGATGTAATCGCCCGGCGAAAGGGTTCGGCCAACCAAACCGGGGTGGTCAGCAGCGTACTTTCGCGCTTTGAACACAGGGTTGGCTTTGGCGTTGATTTGGTTGCCTTCAGGCACTGGTTCGCCTTGTTCCACAATGCCTTGGTTCGAAACGGGGCTGATGTAGGTCCAGACAATTTCACCTTCCAATGTCACTTCGTAGAGTGTACCTTGGGTGCCGTAAGTGATCAGCGTGTTGCCGTTGGGCAATCGTTCTGCTCCCGAGACAAAGGGTGCGTACATGTCAGCGCCCATGTCCCACGACCATGAGGTGGCGTTTGGCAAGAACCTGTTCTCATCGTTCATCTGGTATACGCCATCGACGATGACCGGTGTGATGACATCCACCGAGGAATAATCGCCAATCCTGTTGACGCCGTTGTTGTAAAGAATGAGGCTTCCAGCACCGGGTCTGCCCGGCTCAATCCATTGAACATCGTGTTGGCTGTAGAGGCGTTTCTCTTTGTGTGTTCCAGCATCATAGGCCTCAGGATTGCCCCATCTGTAAAGGAAGTCGCCACCTTTTCCATAGGTGCCTCCAGTGTGGCTTGCAGCCTCTTCCGTTGTCGTGGAATGGTCGATAATATAGATTTCATTCGTGTTCTTGCAGGACAGTGCGATTTGGTCCAGAATGGGGTTGTAATCAATGCCATTGCAATGCATCCAGTCGGCCTTTCCAGATTGTGCTCCTGATGCATCAACAAAATTAATGTCGAGCAATTCTGGGTGCTCAGCAACCACGCCGTAGTTGTCCATCACAGGGTCGTAATCTTGCACCAAATGATCCCATGCATGCCAACTCCAAACGACGTCTCCACCCGTTGTTCCATTGGGCTGTATCTCGACAATCTTGTCGGGCCACACGCCGTTGCTGCCACCGGGCGCATCGGACGCTATGGCAGGGTTCCTGCCAGCTTGTGCCCCTTCAGAATCATTTTTTGATTCCCATGCTATCATCAAAACGTTGCCATTTGGCATCGGTTCGATGTCGTGGTGCGAGATGTATTCGGTTGAAGAGTATTCAAACGACCACAACAACTCGCCTTCCCAAGAAATTCGTTCGACTTTGCCTCCAGTTCCACCGCCGCTGAAGTTTCCAACCGCTGTTTGAGCAATGTTCGCCGTGCGCAGAAGGGAACCATCATCCAAAAGGTAGGCGGACATACCAGGTCGATGGCCTCCCGGTGAGGTCCAGTTGTGTACCAACCTTCCTTCATTGTCAATCAGGTAGGATGTGGAGGTTGGCATTGGCGAGAATAAGGTGTACCCCTCGCTTATGTTGTCGTTGCATTGAATCGTTCCGACGGTCCAGTTCGCACCCCGATCTGCATTGCAAACGGGTGGATCTGCTGCTCGAGCGTTGATTTCAAGCGCTTGAGCGTGGACAAGCGATACCAGCATGATGGTGGCCAACAGCAGCGCTTTGGTCTTGATGGCCATGGGTTGATGTCGTGGTCAATCTCATATCAATCCAACGCTGATGAGTGGTCGTGTTCCGGAGCACGTTTATCCGAGGCCCGCTCATTGTTGGGTTCGGTTGGCGATTTCAATGGCTGCATGAAGCGATGCAATTGCCTCGCCTCGCCCTTCTTGGCCGGGGAAGACTTGCACTTTGGTTTGCCCTTTGACGGTGGGTCCGTTTCCGGGTGGTGCAAGGTGTGCCTCCCCGTTGATCAGTGCGTTGAAATCAAGCCTGAAGTGGATGGTGTTGGCCTCATCGAGCCGCTGGTCGATTTCATCAATGATGGTCTGAAGATTGGCTGCACCCAACCGAGCAAGCGCTTTCAGTGCGGGCCCCTTGCGAGACGTCTTCGCCTCAATCATGTGGATTTCGGAGCCATGGTAGGAGGTGGTTCGTTCAATTTCAACCGCCTCAACATCGTCAATGAGCCAAGCAAGGGCATCGGCGACGACCGTTTCATCAGCAAGGCCACTTGCGGTGGCTCGCCATGTGATGTGGTGAAGGCTCATGGTTGAGGGTTGGGTGCGAAGTATTTGATGGTTGATGGCGAAGGCACTTCCCATCTATGATTCAGGCGATCATTGCATCTCGGTCGACCACCCAATCATACATCGATTGGATGGTTGGTGCAAGGTTTTGTGCATCTTGTGTGAGTTCGTATTCAACGGAAACAGGAGCGGTATTGTGGACGACCCTTGTCACCAAGCCGTTGTTTTCTAACTCGGCCAGCCTTCGAGTAACGGTGGTCGAAGAAGAATCAACCCGCTGCTTAATTTCTGTAAACCTCATAGGTCCTTGCTTTGTGTTAAGAAGAAAGAGGATGTGCAACAACTTTGACTTTCCAAGGAGGCTGATGAGGTCGTCAACGCGGCTAAACACAGGGTCGCAGGTTTCAGTCATTGATTCACCAACATCGTAGCCCGTCAACGGTGTATATATCGTGATTGGTGGTGTGTTCAGAAAGTGATGCGCCAAAACAGGACGAAATGTATCACATGGGTCTGATGGAAACCGGAGGAGATTTGATGTTCTGCTCTTCATTGGTTGACCTGTCGGTGCTTTGCTTCGTGCAACAATGACAAGGTGATGGTGATGGCTCTCAACGGACAAACTCAATTTGGAATGGGGATGGCGGCTCTTGGAGCTTTCTTGATTATATGCGGCGGGCTATGGGCCAGCACAGCATTCAGTGATCTCGATGACTCATTGAATTCCGCAGAATATGATGAGAACACGATCATTTCATCGAGTGAAGGGAGTTTTGGAATCTTCCCTTGCCTCGGTGGGCTCATCATGCTCACCATCGGGTCCTACACCCTTTTTGCATCCCTGATTCCAATCATCGCTGGTGGCGTCAAGGGTGTGAGTTTACAGGAACCAAAGCATGCTCGGAAAATAGAAACGGATGTTTTGTTAGAATGCCCCCACTGTTCAATCGAAATTCAACTTCCTGCTGATGCCAGTGGACTTTTTGCTTGCCCTGATTGTGAACAGGAATTTGAGTGGAACTAACGCCTCAATCAGCGAAAACACCTGCTGACATCATCCGCAGTGATGGGCCCTTCGCCTCGTTCGAGGATCGATTTTGTTGCGTGGTCCACCACAAACCAATGCAATGTGTCTTCGTTTGGAATTTCCAAACTGCGCCGAAACAAATCCTTGTCGAGGTAGACCGTGATGGTTCTTGAGCGAATGACTGGATCTTTGAAGGCAGCCCTCATTATGCCGTCAAGTCGCATCTGTCGAAATTTGGAAGAGGTGCGGATGACAGGCATCTCAAGCACGTGGTGACTTTGGTCAACACCGGCTGCTTGCAATGCTGCCATTGACTGGTTGACCAACGACTGATGCCACTGTTGAAAGGCGGTGATGATGACGAGGTTCTTGTCTGTGAAATCATCTGGAACCGTTTTCGTTTCCTTGTGGAGGTTCCTTCCGGTGACAGAAGGAAAGACGGATGCCATGCTAGATTGTCAGCGTTTTTTGCTCTTAACCATTCGTACTGCCCCTAATGTCGAGGTCGCTGGAATTTTATACACTGAGCGAGAGCAGGAACCGATGCAGCATTGCAAACCACTCATGTTGCTGGCGTTGCTCATGTGTGCGCCGTTAGCTGGGTGCTTGGAATCCTCTGAGGGCGAATCAGTGTTTGACTTGGTGGTCAGCCATGGTTCAGATAAGGGCATGATCGTCGAAACATATGATGACGGGAACCTGGTTTCGCTTGACCCAGTGGTGATTGTTTTCGATTTTTCACAGACCACTTCCTCCTCAGCGCTCACGACCTTTGGCCTTGCTTTGGAGGGTGGCGAGGCTGTTACAATGGATGCCAGTGAAGGGTCCAGCATCTCTTATTCCTTCAGCGAACATGGGGTGCACAACGTGTCCGTGTTCGCCATTGACGCAACCGGTGCAACTCAAAACCAAACGGTTCCGATCACGGTGGATTTGCGAATTGACTGGTCTGAAGAAGGGACCAATGATCCAATGCCATTGTCGTTTAATCCGACACCAAACAACGGCGGGGTGCATCCACTGGTCATCGAAATCAATTCGACGGTTGAAAATCCAAGCCTGATTGACGGTATTGGTGGCGGTGGACAAACGGTGCAATTCTCGTGGAACATCGTCGATGAGCTTGACGACACCTGTCAAAGCAAGAGCGGTCAGGCAGAAGATGGCAGTGACGATACTTGGAACACCATTCATTTCAACACGTACCTGCTGCATGAATTGAGAATCGTTCCCGAAGATGGTCAAGATTTCTTGAACATCCAACAGTCTGTGACCATTCTTTACACCACGGATTGAGGCGATTGTTTCCGTTCTCGCCGTCGTTTCATTAAGGATCGTACATGGTTAGTTTGGATCGTCTTTTCTCTCATTTTCTTGGGCCGCTTTTTGAGCCCTTTGTTTAAACTCCTGATTTGAATCCGTCTTATCTGCATGCGATTGTATTCGCGATGCACTTTTCTGATCCATTCTACGCCCCCAACTCCCTGAACGATTTGTTGATTCAGATTCTCTGCCAAATGAAGGATTATTCGGATTGAGTTGGTTCGCTCGATTATCCACGGAACTCTTGTGGGATGGATGGTTTGGATTCTTGCTGTTTGATCTTTGATCACGTTGGGTTTTCGACATTGAATGCCTGCGAGAATTACCTCGGCCTCTTGACGAACCACCTCTTCCACTCCCTCCTGACATCACCGCTTCCTCCTTCGAACATAGAGCGAATTTTTAACTGGTTTATCTCGTCTCTGGATCTCTAAGTACTCTCCACATTGCTTTGTGATATACTTCGATACTTTACCGGGTCCTAAATTTAGTCTCGGATGTTGGGTGTTCATCAGTTGGATGACATGCGAGGCCCACTCATAATCATCAGGAGCCCTCATGTAATGAACAAACGCTCTGGACCACAAAGCAGGGGTAATTTCCTCAGATTCTTTAATTTGGAAACCCGATTTTACCTGCTTAGGAATCGGCCAGATCAAATCCAAATCTAAGCCATGTTGCAATCGGAATTGATCCTCTATTTTTTTCCTCTCTTTTTCCAGGTAACCGTGAACAAATCCTTTGGTGAATTTCATCACCAAACTGTTTGGCGGTTTGAAGCGATATGTCCTTTTTCCCTGCAGGATGAAATGTTCACGCTTTCCAGATTTGGAATTGTATTCTTTCAAAGCCTCTAGAAGCACATTATCAATTACTTCATTGATATCTTCACCATGTTTTTTCATAAAAGCCTCCACATCAGCCACATATTCGTCGCTCAAATTCGTCTCAACATTTTGCGTTGTCCATGGGGATTTCCCAGCAAGGGCTATCACTTGTTGATCTAATGCCTCAATCTTCGACTGAAATTCAGTCGATTTTTCTGAGTCATAGATTCTAAACACACCAAAGGAAGTTCCTTTTGCTAACTTGTTTAGAATTTGATTTTCATCGAACTCACTTTCGATTTCCGTGGACCAAAGATTGCTCAAGTAAGGACTTGATTCAATTCTTCCAATCATGGAGTCAAGTGCTTGCTCCAATGGAATGTTTTGAGATGGTTTGGTTGTGTTCATAATCACTTCTTCGCCCAATGCAGCCCACCATCTCGTTGAATCACCCGGGACAACGGCTCCCTTTGGAAGCCATAATTCCATGCTCCCTCTTGTCTGTATGGACAATCGTGGATGATCAAGAACCAATCCAAGTTCACCTGCATCGCCACGCTCGCTCATTGTATCACCAAACGAGAGTGTATTGTCTGATGTAATCGCGAGTCGTAAATCGTCGACGATGAATAATTTGGCATGTGTCTCCATTGGCTCGTGATTGTTTCGAGGAAGAAATTTCCAAGTTTTGACATCGTTCGACAATTGTCTCATTTTTTCCAGACGATCTTTCGCTTCCTTCCTTCCACGTTTATCGATTTCATCAAATGGTTTTGAGCCGGGTGCATGCCTTCCCCACCAAATTCGTACAGTTGAGCGATGTTTGTGGGCTTGTTGATGGATGCGCTGAATCGTCGCAAGGTCGAGACCATTGCTTCTGAGACCATCACTCGCAAGCGCGATGCTGTGTTCAAATCGATCGATACAATCCTCCATGAAGGGTCGGTGCTGCTGCTCTCGAAGGAGCGACCAAGCAGGCTTCTCTGCTATGTCAAGTAAGATATGTTCAAATTTTTTACGATGGGTATACCTTTTGGTTTTGTGAAATTTATTTCGAAGTTTTTTCATCGTTTTGATCGTTCTGTTGTTTATTCTTGCACGAAGTGGGGTGTGCTCTCTCAAATCTTGAAGCAACGATGCCAGTTCCATTGACTGTGCCTCAGAATGCCAGCCTGCTTCGATTACTTCAGCAATAAGCGATGCAGCGCATGCATTGTCTCGTACAAGGAGGCCCGACTCAAGCACACCTGATTCAAAGGAGCCACTAAACAGATTACATGAAGTAACGAAGGCACATCCTGAATCGGATACAATTAGTTTTGCGTGGGATGGTTTTAGCGTCACTCCGCCCACAACCTTGACCCCAGGTGTGCTGCTTAATTTCTTGAGGTACGCTTCGGTAGCGATGATGTCCTCTGGAGAGCGTCCTCGGTTGGGTTCTCCAAAGGCAATGGTTAGCCTCACCGAGTTCTTGGGGGTGGCTTCGCTAAGATGATGGAGCACATCGCCGATATGATCAATGTTCGAAAAAGAGGAAAGTATGTACACGTGTTTTTTGGCTGATTTGATCACTTCGAGGGCCGAATCCCACATGTCTTGCCTGAACCCTACACAAGGTTTCACCTCGTTTAGTCGCGGTCTGTCATCTTCTTGAAGTTCTGAAATCACTTGGTCGAATGTTTCGAGTGTTTTCTGTTCATCGTTTCTGTATGTTCTCAACTTCTTCAGTGCCTTAACTTCGGGGGAATAAGGCCAATTTCCCTCCTGCTCCGTTTGGACTTCTTGGGTCATTTCGAATCCTTCAACATCTTCAATAAATTCTCCAACGAGTTGTTTGAAAGGGCCATGCTCATGTACCCAAAATTTCCGACCTGATTTGTCCTCTCGTCGAATCAGACTCGTTTTGACATGAAATATTTCGGAGTCGCAAGAAATTTCCTCGAGGCGAATGTGGCCAAGGATTTCCTTTCTTCCAATATTCGAGGCATTTGCCAACCACCCAAGGAATGGTTTAGCTATTTCCTTCACATTTCCATCATACCGTTCAGGGTTCAGTTGTTCGATTGGCTCGATTTGATGAACGCTCCCAACCACTCCTTCAGTGTAATCTAAATTGCGTTCCTTCATGGTCCAGAATTTTCCTTTCCATAGATCTCGAAGCACTAATGTTGGGAAATATGTATCCTTTGAAAGTTCCAGGTTTGAACTTGACATGGCCACGAGTCGTTGAACAGAATTTAGACTTGAATCAATTTCACGGTTCTTGACGGCTTCAAGTATTGGACCAATGGGATCTTTCTTTTCCACGCGGAAAATGACTTTAACTAATTCAACGGGAATTTCTATGATTGCACGCATTGTCTCCATATTATCCCTCCATGACAATTTTACCATTTTCCGCAATGGTTTCTACGAATGCTGCAAGTTGTCCCTCATTTTCTGACCAATCAGTGTTCTTAATGTGATGTTGCGATGTAATCAACAGCAAGCCTTCACGTGCACGAGACAAAGCCACGTTGATTCGCCGTGGGTCTCTAAAGAAGCCCCAGCGGCGTGCAGAACCCGTGCGTTTGTTGTTCCTAACAAGGCTCAAAATAATGAAATCTGCCTCTTTGCCTTGAAATCCATCAACGGTTCGTACTTTGCCATGGAACTCCTCAGGGAGGAGGGACTTAATTTCTGCAACTTGGCCTTTGTAAGGGGTGATGATGATTGCCTCTGCTCCGATTTTACACAATTCTAGCAAGTTAGAAGCGGCTATTTTTGCTTCAACCTTGTTCGAAAATGACTTGTTATGTTTTCCTTCAACGCCAGCATGAGCATCGACCATCAGCAGCCGGTTTTGATGTTCTCCAAAGATACCAGGTAAGTGTTCGTCGCTCACCTTGTTTACTTTCCGAAGTTCAAATTGTTGACCGTAAAATATTTTTCCAATTGCGTTGGATAAAGCAGGAAACATCCTCCACTGATGACGTAGTGTATCGCCTGTGGTCATCATGTGAATGGACTGAAATGGTTGCAGCCATTTTTCGACCTGGCGAATTGCACTCGTTGCTGAAAATTTAGTTCGTTCGTTGAACGCAACTGATTGCTCCACAAGCAGTCGCTCAACACTGTCCCTCGCCTCACGTTCCCCCCATGATTCGATTCCATTTCGGAAGCAATCAGCAACGGTTTCACTAATCGAGCTCAGTTCAAACGGCGGCAACTGAAGGTGATCGCCGATGAGAAGAGACTGCCTCGAAATAGAAAGTGGTCCAATCAGTTCTGAAGGGTATGATTTTCCAGCTTCCTCTATGATTGCAAAATCAAAACATAACGCACCTTGCTGCATGCTTTCCATCGTCTTGTCTAATGTTGTTGTGCAAACGACGCTCGCAGTTCGCATGGCCAATTCCTCTACCCATGTTGCAAGATGTCCAACTTCCTTCATTTTCGACTTGGGAATTGAAAGGTCCCTCAGCATTCGTTCCGCAATTGTCTTCGGCAAGGCACGTTGATCAATTTCCCGTAATGATTCGCTTTCAGTATTACAGATTCTCACGACATCAAACGTTGGATCAAGGGTCTCTCGAATCCGATTCGTGAGGTGATCGAGGGCAAGATGTTCTTTTGCACTGACCAAAATTCGAGCATACGGATTTTCTGTCAAGATATCCTTGATCACATGGCATGCAGTCCATGTTTTACCCGTGCCGGGGGGGCCCTGGACAGCCATGATTGCAGCATTCTGAGACAGTCGCCAATTCTTTGGGCCCATCTTATGAGGCTGATTATGAAACATTTGCTCAAAAGAACCACATATAATCCCATTCCGAATTAATTTCTCTTTCCTGATCATCAATGCGCGTTGCGGAACGCTTGCTACCTTCAAAAAACCCTTTTCTGATAATCTTCCTTTTCCGCGAATTGCTCGTACCGTAAGTAAATACGGATCTTTATCATGGATTTTTTCAAGAACCCATTCGTCATCTTGGCTCCAATTAAATACGCTTTTATCAGTGTTCAATGCCACATTCATCTCCCTATTCCGGACAGCTACTTCCCAGAGATCGTGAGCGTTTCCATTTCCATCCCTTCGTTCGATTCTTACAGTGGCGACACCCGTTTCTATATCGTGTTCCTCTATTTTATATTCATAACACGCATTCTCAGCAAATCTCAATTCTGCAGCAAGCGTGCCAATTGTATTTCTCGTTCCTATGTTCTGGATTCCGTTTTTCCATATTTTTGGTATGCCTTGCCAGCACAAGAACCGTTCAATCCATGGATTTACTTCGCCGCTTTCGGGGAATGGCTTCAATTTGATTGGGACTGATATGCCACCATTAACTTCCTTTCTTATGGGTGGTGAATACATCAAGAAGCCGTGAGGGTTTGCGGTTATAGCGTGGATGTCCTTTCCTATTTCAAGATACATAGTCGCCGGATTATCATCTATGTTTATGACCAGGCGAGCGCTTCCAGAAGTGTTCTTATCCTTTCGCAGACTCAATTCACCAATGTTTTGAAGAATGGATTTGATAGATGTACAGTGTACAAAGGTTCTGGCTTTGGAGGGAAGCGTTATCGTCGATGCAATTTTCGCCAAGTGAAGGAGATCGGTCGGTTGGGCTTGGTGGTTTTGAATATCTTCAAGCACGGGTAGGAGGACTAAACGTCTCCCTGTGTATCGCATTCGAGAAAAACTGTAGTTAGTTTCGACAGCGGCCAACTGAAACTTTCCATGCATGTTCACCTTGCGCAATCGTATCAAATCGACTAGGAATGTTGCGAGTTCGGTGCGTGAGATGTTCGGTTGATGTCGCATTTTGTTCGACGTGTCGATCACACAGGCTTCTTTGATGTCGAGTGTGAGTGCATAATTTTCCCCATCTGGTTTGTGTTCGATAATCCTCGCAAAAGGATAGCCTTGGTTCCACAAGGACCAACACAACCTTGCCTTCATTGCGCATTTGTGATGGAGTTCCTCCACATTTGAAGTGGCCGGCGGATTCGCTCCTGACTTTCCTCCCGAAGCATCAGCTAGCGTGGCTAATGTCACAACCCTGCGCCTGCCTGATTGGAGATTGCCGTGACGAGGTGGTTTATTCTTGTAAAGTAAAATCTGCATTGTCATGTTGATGTTTCCTGAAAAGTTGTTGGCTGGCGCCGGGACAGTGTCCTGCTGCTTGATATGATTCACGGTATATAAATTAGCAATTTGCCCTTGAGTTCATGATGGGCATACGCTGTAAATTACAGGGGGTTCTTGAAATAGGGGAGGTTAGTCGCATGCCTGCAAGTGGGGTAGCCCCCGCAATACACACCCCCCCAGAGTTGATCCCATGGCAAAGAAAGTAAGTGCAAAAGCACGTGCAGCAGCACGTAAGCAGCGAGACAAGTGGAAGATGAAGCGCTGGTACACGATTCGTGCACCACGCCATCCATGGGAATTCAAGAAAATTGGAGAGACAATAGGGGAGTCCGATGAACACATCATGGGACGAGTGTATGAAATGACGCAACAAGAATTCAACGGTGATTTCACCAAGATGCACGTGATCCTTCGATTCCGTGTCACTGAATGTGTTGGCCAAGACGCCTTGACCACATTCATCGGTCACCACCACCAAACTGACCACATCCGCCGACAAATCCGCCGCTACCGTGGAAAGGTCGACGATGTCGTCGATGTCGTTTCAACCGACGGATACCTCGTTCGATTGAAGCCACTCATCATCACGCAGAAGCGTGTCCAAACTTCGATCAAGCAGGCAATGCGAGCCAAGGCTCGTGAGTTGATTGTTGCTTTCGCAGCAAAGTCCACCTTCGCCAAGATCCAAACCCAAATTTTGGACGGAACCCTTGAAGAAGAACTACGCAAGGCCGTCAAGCCAATCTATCCTGTAAAGAGCGTCGCCATCCGCAAGAGCCAACTCTTGCAAACTGGTGTCGTTGCAGACAGTGGAAAAACACTGGATGAAATTCACGCAGAAGAAGCTCGAAGCGATGCTGAACTCAAGGCAAAGAAAGCCGCAGCACTTGCATCGGCTATGGAAGACGAGGAAGAAGAAGGCGACGACGCCCCATCCATCCTTGACGCCGCAGTTCCAATGGAGCCAGCGTCTGAGAAGACCGAGGCACCAGCCGAGGAAGCCGCTCCTGAGGAAGCACCTGCTGAAGAAGCAGCACCTGCCTCCGACGTCGACCACAGCAGCATGACCGTTGCTGAGTTGAAGGAATTGCTCAAGGCCGCAGGAAAGCCTGTCTCTGGAAAGAAGGCAGACTTGATCGCACGCCTCAACGAGTGAAACCCACGAACTTCGGTTCGTTCACATGACCAGCGAAAGCAAGGTCCCCGAGTTCAAACAGCCATAGGGTTGACATAGACAAAGGGCGAGTGGATGAACATGGAACGATTGGGCGTCATTGGCGGCACTGGACTCATTGACATGACCTTGGGAGAACAACTCGAGGCACATGGATTGACCCTCGTTCAGCGCGACGCTGTCACGGTGGAGACACCGTACGGTGAAGTGCCATTGACCTGCATTCAACTCGCTCACGGCGATGTCAAGAAAGAACTCATTTTCCTGCAACGTCATCACAACGATGGCGCACCAAGCCGCCCGCCACACATGATCGAACACCGAGCCAACATGCGCGCTCTGTTTGACGCTGGTTGTGAAGCGGTGATGGCCGTGTGTTCAGTTGGCGCGATTCCAGAAGATTTCCCGCCAGGTAAAGTCGCTCTTGCGAATCAGTACATCGATTTCACCGGCCACCAAAGCACCTTCCATGACGATGCGGCGGTGTTTACTTCGGTCACAGATCCTTTCGATGCAATCCTCAATACTGCGCTCGAATCAGTGCTTCGTGAGTCCCAAGGTTTTGCGGCAAACGAACGCATGCACTACACCTACTGGCTGGCTCAAGGACCTCACTTCGAAACGAAAGCAGAGATTGACGCCATCGATACGCTTGGCGGTCACATGGTTGGGATGACCATGCCTCGTGAGGTGAAGTTGGCGAAAGAACTCAGTCTGCCGTATGCGGCCGTGTGCATTTCTTCGAACTGGGCAGCTGGTCGTGAACCCGGCAACGCAAGCCAAGATTTGGATCACCACAGTGTCTCCTCACAAGCCAACAGAAGGCTCGCACCAGTGTGGGCGTGCATGCTTCATCTGCTCACAATGTAAGCATCGAAGGCATTAACCTCCTTCGATGGAACGCACCTCTATGCAAGGAAAGAGCGTTGAGCAATGGATGGCCCATGAGCCACAACATGAATGGGATGTCATGATGAAGAAGGTGGCAGCCTTTCATCACAAGCACGACTTTGAAGCGAACAACGGCCACGATATGGGTTACAGAATTGCGCTCACGGTTGAGGAACTCGGAGAGTTTGCAGCGGCGGTCACCAAGGGGAAACCGTTGGAGGATTGCGCAGAAGAAATGGCGGATGTCATGCTGTTGATGATGGGGCATGCTGTTGCCATGGAGATTGATTTGAAAGCGGCTTTTGAGAAGAAGTACGCCACCATTATGCAACGTCCATCGCGTCAAGGTCGACTCGGTTTGCGGGTCACTGAGTACTCGCCGGATGAATGATCAGCGAATCCAATGTTGGAAGGTCATCGGGTGTTCGTCCCTTGGACCTGCAGGAATGTGTCGCTCACCAATCAGGTGGAATCCCTCATCTTCCATCGAAGGTGCATACGTATCGGCACCTTCAACGGCCGTATGGACAATGGTTTTGTGAATTTCTTTGGTGTGTTCCATGAACAAGGCATAGATTTCGCCGCCGCCAATGATCATGATTTCTTCGTCCTCACCAAGCGCGAGAATGGCTTCGTAATCGAGCACTTCGACGTCATCACGGGCGCTTCTTGACATGACGATGTTGCGTCGGCCAGGGAGGGCCTTTGGCAGGCTGTCCCATGTCTTTCGGCCCATCACGATGGTTTTCGACATCGTAACTTGCTTGAAATGTTGCAAGTCGCTGGATTGCCGCCATGGCAGGTCACCATCTTTTCCAATGGCGCCTTGTGTGTCGCATGCAAAAATCATTGTGAACATCGGAACGCCTCACACAGCAATTGGTGCAGAAATATGCGGATGGTGTTCGTAGCCAACCACTTCGATGTCGTCGTAGGTGAATCCATCGATGGTCGTCACATCTGGGTTGAGTTTGAGTTGGGGGAGTGCCATCGGTTCTCGACTGATTTGCAGGTTGGCTTGCTCAAGGTGGTTGCTGTAGAGGTGTGCGTCACCCAGCGTGTGGACAAAGGCGCCAGGCTTCAGGCCGCAGACTTGCGCCATCATGTGGGTGAGCAACGCATAGGAGGCGATGTTGAACGGAACGCCAAGGAACACATCGGCGCTTCGCTGGTAGAGTTGGCAGTTGAGTTTTCCATTCGCTACATGGAATTGGAAAAAGGCGTGGCAGGGCATCAGCGCCATCTCATCCAATTCACCAACATTCCAAGCGGAGACAATGATTCGACGGCTGTTTGGATTGTTTTTGATCATGTCAATCGCTTGCTCGACTTGGTCAATGATGCGACCGTCTTTTGCTTCCCAACGGCGCCATTGTTTTCCATAAACGGGCCCGAGGTCTCCATTCTCATCCGCCCAATCGTTCCAAATTCGTACGCCATTCTCTTGGAGGTAGGCGACATTGGTGTCGCCTTTCAAAAACCACAGCAACTCATGGACAATGGACCGGAGGTGCAACTTCTTGGTGGTGACCATCGGGAAGCCCTTGGCAAGGTCAAACCTCATCTGATGGCCGAACACAGAAAGGGTCCCTGTACCTGTTCGGTCACCTTTCTGCTCCCCTTCATCGAGGATTCTTTGAATCAGTTCATGGTACTCTTGCATGGACTCACCACACCTTCGTTGGAACGGAGGCTCTTGAGGGTTCTTGATGCCCATGTTCAAAGAACCAAGAACAAATCATCCTCTTGGCATTCAGGTGCTTCGAGGTAGCGTTGAATTTGTTCGCCACTGTATTGAACCAAGAATTCCTCCATGACCGGCTGAATCAAATCGAGGTCCCAGCCCCGGCAGACATACCATCGCCGACCCATGGTGGCAAGGATTCGAAGCCCTTCCATTGGTTTGCCTTGCTCCAAGCACTTATTTGAGGCTTCAATTTGTTGATGATCTTGTTCTGTGGAGTACACGTGATCTTTGGCATGATACACCGGTGAATCACGGCGAGCAATTGCTTTCTTCCGCATTGTCGTCGGTGTTTTACAAAGTGGCCAACCCATGTTCCCAAGCAGCACAAGACTGACCATGGAATCTGTGGATGGCGTCATGACCTCAGATTTTTGCCTCGATACACAAACTGACTTTTGAGCCATCATAATGGTGAGGTGTGGGTCGCCGCCGAGGATTCTCACTTTCATGGATTGAAAGATGTCAACGCTGATGCCCGGTGGGCCGTCATTCGACACGAGAAACGGACGGGAGGAGCGGGTGTCAATTGACCATACAGGTGACTCTTTGACGATGTCCATCAAGAGGCAGAGGCCTCTGAGTTCAGCAGCAATTTGTTGTTCACAGGCTCCCTCGATTAGTTTGAGGGTCCCGAGCGGTGTCGCTATAGGTTTCACCCAAGCACATCATTCGACATTAATTAAGCGATGAAATCAAGGGGCGCCCAATTCGAGCATGCTCTTCATCAATTGGTCAGTAAATTTCCGATACAATTGAGCCAGCTGCGCCCTGATTTCATGGTCTTCGAGCGTTGCCATCTGCTCGAGGTCCTCACTTGTAACGGCCCCACCGTGTTCGTGACCAAGCCACTCAAGCCATGTTACGCCCTTGCCGACGTTCATCGTGATCCTTCGGTACAAGCGAGGCCACTTGTGCCGTTGCGGCTCCATGACATCGCGTGTGCCTTGCAGGGCAATCGGGACCACAACGGCGTGTGGGTAGGATGCCGCAAGTCGAGCAGCACCCGTTTTGCCGGGGAGCAAGAAGGGGGCTTCAGTGCGCTTTGAGCGTGTGCCTTCAGGGAAAATTCCCAAGGCAGCATCTGCTTCCAGCACATCTGCAGCGTTTGACAATGCCTGTTCACCACCTTTGTCTCGTTTTGTTTCGATTTGACCTGTGGCCCGCATGAGTGTTCGCAAGGCTGCGTTTCGGAAGTGCCCGTCCTTGGCCAAGTAGCGAACCGGCCGCCGAGAGGACGAGATGACCATGATTGGGTCAACGTGGGAGAGGTGGTTGGCCGCAAGAATCACAGCGCCTTTTCTCGGAATGTGGTGGACGCCGGAGATCTTTGTGTTGACAAGTGGGCGCAAAAGCGGCGAGATAATCCATCGTAGGATACCGTAACTTGGTGTTCTTGGCATCTTGACGCCGGTGGTCGGAATGCGCCAATGCTGTTCAAGGGACTGCCATGCTGTTGCAAGGCCCTGGGCACGCTCCATATACCCTCGGGGCGCATAAGGGGCCTTATGACTTGCCGCACGATTTTCGCCTACACTCCTGTTTTTTCCCTCGGAACTGAATGCGGGGCTGGTGCGAAGAATCAAAGCATCCCGCCATGAGCGTACAGCATGAACGAGGGCCATCTTTCCTCCTTTCATCGCATGCTCACAGCGAGTGTGCTGATGTGCTTGGTGAGTGTGGCTTGGAGCCCAGTCGCCCTTGCAGACACGGCTTGGAAAGAAGACGGATGGCTTACGACGACCCTTGCTCAAGACCGATTGGATCTTGGCGATGAGTTCGGTTGCTACGGTATGCTTGGCCTCTCATGGCAAACAGACCCAGGTGCTGTTGCCCTCGAATGCAGGGCATACATCGAAGACCGAGTCAGTGCAAGCATGTGGGGTGACACCCCGATCTCGACCTACACGCCCGACGGCCTGACCATGTCGCAACACACCACAATTGCTGGTCAAGGCTTTGTGATTCATGGTGACGAAACAGGCCTTAGCACGACCGCTTGGCACAATGCTACCGATGAGCCAACCGACAAATGGGACTGGTACAACCTCGGGCGTCGAGGTGGCTCCATGGAGCAGTTAATCGGTTCAGTCGAAGAAGTTCAAGCAGCAGTCGAGGAAGGTGGCCTTGTCAATCTATACTGGATTGGCAGGGTGAATGACGCCACCATACGCCATGACCGGGACATCAGTGCCTACCTTGAGCAAGCGCCCGATGTGTGGTTGACCACCTGGGGACAAGCATGGTCCTATTGGACGGTCGGTGAGTGCTATGAATTCAGCCACTCAGTCCGGACAGAAGGCGAGCAATCCATTTTGACCTTCGAGTCACTTATCACTGAAGAATGCACAGGAATGAACCCTGAAGCTTGGAATGTTCCAATCACCTGGCGCATCGATCTGAACGGCGCAGCGGTTGCTTCAGTGACGGATGATACTGGCTCATTGGAGGACATCGCCGGTGCCAGAAAGAGCGCTGAAGGCTATGCACAAGCAGACGGTGAATACCTCCATCTATCGCTGGTGAACGGCCACGCTGTGGAAGTGCGCTATAACGGCACGGAAGATTACGACATCATGGGGCGTTCATCATTCTTCAACAATCATTCGACAGCGGTCACCATTGCGGCCCATGAAACGCATGATTTGTTCAAATGGTCCAAGCGATTTGTCGACGACGAACACCTTGTCTTTACGTGGCTTGTCGAGCCTCGAGAAGGGCTTGGTGAATCCTCATGGTTGCGCTATGCTGCTGTTGCTGTTGGCATCGGCACCGTTGTTGCCATGATGTTTGTGCTCAAGCGAGAAGGGCTTGGACCGCTTGCAAAACGCAAGGAATGAACCACCTCCAAATCGAGTTGGCAATGAAAGATTATGTGGTCGCTCCTTGTAGCGTAGCCATGGGAAAGCGTGTGTTTTTCAAGTTTGTATCGGAGCCTAAAAATGATTCACTCAAGTCAATTGTCGGGTTAGCATGTGTCGCCCAAGCGATTGCTGATGGCCACGAGGTCAGCGTTTTTTTCGCCGCTGCTGGAACTCGATTGCTGAGTCAGGGCTACATTGACGTGTTGGACCAGGAAATGGGCGCTGATTCCAAAATGGTATCTGGAATGATGGAAACAATTGTGTCAAAGGCCACTGTGTACTGCTCGTTTGCTTCTGTCAAGGCGACACTCGGGGTCAGCGAAGGCGACGGCGGTTTGCTTGTGGCTGATGATCAAATTGAATGGAGTGGCCCACCCGGTGTCATCTTCCTCGCCACAAATTCAGATGTTCAACTGACGTATTAGCGATGCTGCTGTTGAACTCCACCGCTGAGCATTGAATAATCTCTTGATGGTGGAACGTTGAAATAAACTTGGCTAGTGGGGAATTTGTGTCTGAATTTGACAATCAATATCTATGTCCAATGTGTGACTATGTAGATTCAATATGTGATGATGATCTTACATGTGGCAAGTGTGGACATGAGCCATGCTTTGTTGCCCGTCATATCAATGAAGGTACACGGAAGTTCTGGATTGAAAAAGAACAAGAATTAGGGAATTGGCGTTTCGAAAAGCGATTTTCTACCATGATTAAGGATTCGATTCCTAAGGATAAGGAATTAATCAAAAACTTCCAAAAATCAGTGAAAGGTGTGTTCAAATTATTCGGATTAAATAAAAATAATTTGCAGGAAATTTTCCCTCAGTACACTCGGGATTACAAACGGACCACTGGACGACGAGAGACTGGTTGGAAACGGAAAGGCTCCGAATCGAAACAAAAACAGGGAGCTGCAAGGGGTGCGCTTTACGAAGGTGCGATGAATAACCTAATGGGTGATCATGAATTTTTCGAACCTGTTCGTGTTCCAATACCATATCATAGTTCAGTTGCCAGTAAAGAATCGACCTACGAACCTGACTTTTGGTTTCGTTTTGAGGACCAAGATATACCAGTTGAATTCAAGACATTTGGAGAAGGAAGCATGGTGAAATCGAAATTTATTAGGGGCATAAGGCAATCGAGAAGGTATGGGAACCTTTCACATCTAACCCATAACAATCCTCAGAAATATTCCGCGATTATTGTTTGTTGTCCTGAAGAGAGAACATTTTCATGCGCAATTGTCGACGACAATGCCAATCGACTCTAATCATCTTTTGAACCTCAGTTACGGTGTAAGATATTCGTGTTGGCTTGAAAATGTCAAACCAAAACGGGATTGTTCCTAACGAATCTATCCATGACTCAAACAGTCCCATCTGCCCGGTTTAGCACCCATTCAAACAACGAATCGAGGCTCGGGCGAAGTGCAATTGCATCCTTGGTAAGTGTGTATTCAACGGTTGCAGGGACGGTCGCGTAGGCCTTTCGATTGACCAAGCCACTTGCTTCGAGTTCCGCCAAACGTCGAGCAATTGTGGTTGAAGATGAGTCAACTCGTTTCTTGATTTCTGAAAACCGCATTGGCGCAGGATCACAGTTCATGACGTACAATATGTTGAGCATTTTTGACTTCGAAAGCATTACGAGAAGATGATCCACATGCGTTCTGGCCGATTCACACATGGCTTCCATTCGCTGTGATTGTGCTTGACTCATGAACATTGGAGGTATCATTTTGTTATTAGGGGGCAGGTTACAACATTGTTACAAAAAAACACCTTTGCCACTCTGTGGTTTATGTATCGAACGACAAAGCCGCCGGTATGACCGCACACCCAAACGGCAAAACCATGAAGACAATCAGTTTCAAAAAGCACGGGAAACCAAGTGAACTGAAGAAATTTGAGACCGCCTATCCCCACGGATTTGATGCTTCGAACAACATCGTCATCAAAGTCCATGCAGCATCTGTGAACCCAGTCGACAAAGCCCTGCTTTCTGGTGACTTGAAAATGGTACGCCCCGTTGCTGCCTTCCCTCACGTCATTTGCTACGATGTGGCTGGTGTTGTTGCTGAAGCAGATCAAGCTGGTACTTTCTCAGTGGGCCAACCTGTGTTTGCTCGCCTCTTTGGAAATGCAAAAGATGGAAAGAAAACCCCGTGGTACCGTGGTGCAATGGCAGAATTCTGTGTTGCTGATGTGTCCAATGTGGTGGCCAAACCCGAGAACCTTACGTTTGAGGAAGCAGCATCAATTCCACTTGTCGGTATGACGGCGCTTCAAGTTCTGAAAAATTCAGGACTCAAAGAAGGCGATTCCATCTTCATCTCAGGAGGCGCCGGTGGCGTCGGTACAATGGCCATTCAACTCGCAAAGCATGTCTTCAAGGCAGGCCTGGTTGTCACAACGGCATCCAAGGGAGCGAAGGAAAAGTTGTGCAAGAGCCTTGGTGCAGATGTTGTTGTGGATTACAAGAGTCAGAAGTTCGATCAGGTCTATGGTGGGAACGAGGCAGACAAATTTGACGTGTGCTTCGACACAACGGCTGAAAGTCTTCAAATGGCTTCGATCATCAAAAAAGGTGGTCGAATTGTGTCCATTGCTGGCATGCCAACCCTCGAAGAGATCCGTCGAATTGGCGGGACAGCATGGATTCTCAAGCTCTTCCTCAAGCGCAAAGAAAAGCGCAAGGAATTCAAAGCGGCTGCAGCAGCCAACGCAAGTTGGAACTATCTCTTCCTTTCACCTAGTCAAGAGGACCTCTCGGTTCTAGCAAGTCACCTTGCGAGCGGTGCGGTGAAACCTGTGCTCGATGGCGTTTGGGATTTCCACTCCGAAGATGCCGAAGCCGGTTGGCAAGGTGCGTTCAATCGTTCCTTTTCGGGCCGTGCAAAAGGCAAGTGCGTGGTCAAGATCGTCGCTTGATTGTGGAAGACGCCTTCGTGCGTTTTATGGCGTTCATGCAAACGTTCTGATACGTTGAATATATTTCGTGGAAGACGTATACAGAAGATGCTTGTTGCTTCAAAATTTTATAGCCAAGGGTTTCTTTTAGGACGTTCTCAAAGAATGACGCATGGTTCGAATAACAGCGTTGATGTTGACAGTTCTGTTTGTCATGTTGCCTCTTGCTGGCTGCTTGTCCAACGACGAAAATGAAGATGTGGGCAGTGAGGATGCGAACCTTCTCGATGCTGTCGCCTTATTGGAAGAACAAATTGAACACAAGGATCGGCAAATCGAAACGCTTGAGGGAATCCAACGGGATTACGAGCGCGATGTTGCGCTCATGGCCGATGTGTTCCGAACCAACCTTTCTGGTCTGAATCTCTCAGACGTCAGCCTTGCCCACGCCATCTTGCGGGGCGTGAACTTCTCACATACCAACTTGAGCGGAGCTGACTTAACGGGCGTCGACCTTCAGTTCGCCATTTTGAACCATACAGACCTGCGAGGAGCGGTGTTGACAGGTGTGAAAACAGCGGGCGTGGTTGGCTGCGAGACTTCCCTTCTTTCAAGCGGTGACTTTTGTAGGCATGGCGTCTTGCTTTCTACCGATGGTGTAGATCTGAGCGGCGTCGACCTTTCGGGTCTTGATTTGAGTGTAATGAATTTCCATGACGGGACCTATGTCGGCACGAATTTTTCCCAAGGTGTCCTCTACGGGGCATATTTCTACGGCGCCAACCTCGAGAATGCTGTGTTCGATGGAGCCAACCTCAACGGTGCCTATTTTACCTCTGGGGGCCGTTTGACGAACGCAAGTTTAGTGGATGCAGACCTGCAGTATGCCCACTTTTTCAAGGCGGATTTAACGGGTGCCAACTTGACCGGGGCGGACCTGACAGACGCTGATTTACGACAGGCCAACTTGGACAACGTCATTTGGGGGAATACGATTTGTCCAGACGGAACAGTTTCTGATGATCACGGGGGTACCTGTGAGGACAACCTGATTGAACCGGTTCAATATTCTGATGAATAACCTCTGTCACAGGTGTTCGACGAGGGATCTCCTTGTGCTTGGCAGGTTTTCTCTCCTTTGACTCAAGGGCCGTGAATGGTTGGCCTAGTGCCGCTTTGTATTGACGTTCATGTAAGGGCAGGCGATTGAAGGCGCACTGATATCCCTTTGAAAATCCAATTCGTTTCAATTGGTATTCGAATCGACCCTTGCAACTTATCCGAATCGGTTTGTTGATACACCCACTTGAACTCGGTTCACCATGGAGAACAGGAAATCACTGATTATCATTATTTCAGCCATCATAATGATTGCTGGCCTGATATCCATGTTCTATTTTTCGAACGAACTTGAAAAAATAGGAACGTACGAATCGATCCATCTCCTCTATATGTTGGCATCTCAAGGTGCATGTGGAATTGGATTGATCGGATTGATAGTGGGTTTGGGATTGAAAAATTCAAGTCCAGAGGGATCTTTTTGAGGAGCAGATACTTCATCCCGCTCGTGATGATTTTGCTTCCACCAATCGGCCTGATTGTAGGGGCAATCCTCGCCCAGCCATTATCTGAATTGTTTCCGCAAAGTGGGATCACTGACAATTATGAAATCGCAGGGGTATTCGGTGGACAAATCGGTATTCTTTGGGCAATTGTAATTGTGGCGATACGGCTTCTTAATGATTTGAAGAAAGAGTGAGGTGCGAAGGGGTACCCATCCATGAGATGTCTGTTGGAAAAATGTTGGATGGGCTTAGACGGATTTGTTCCATCCTACAATCTACAGGTCGCAGTTAGCGTACTTACCGTTGAGGCGCTCAAGCAAAGGATTGCTTGATAACAAACTATTGCTAGTTATCGAGCTATTTACTCGCCATCAACAGGAACAAACATGTCCATTAATGGTGCAGCAAGGCCAAGTAGTCCAGCAAACATAGCCATGAAGAAACTCATGCCCAAACCAACTACCTCATCGTCCATTTCTGGTTTCAAGATTAACCACCCAATTACTCCAAGTAACATCATTCCACCGGCACCCCAGGAGATAATCTTTTGACCGATTTCCGGTATAGCATCCATGGAATCATTACCAACCATTGGCATGATCATCATTGCTGCATAAGTTCCAGCCATTAGTATCCCAATCCATAGACCCATCTTACCGACAAATCCAGCGGTTGCAAGTTCACACACTTCCTCCTCGTCTGTTCCATCTTCTGCTTCGTCACAAGACTCACCATAATCCATTTCTATTGTTATTGATTCTCCAAATAATTCTGCTTTTATTTCTGCTTCAGAAAGAGAGTAATTTGCTTCAACCCCGTCCTCGTCACCACTCATCCATGAAGATCCAATTACTGCGAGTAAAGCAAATAAAAGTGCTCCAACAATTAGTCCAGTCATTATTTTTCCTTTCATACTACTATCCATGAGATTCACCCTAATTAAGGCAAAATATTCTTTTTAAGTTTATAGCCTTATACCCGTTTTATAGTTGGCCAAACCCCTTTTATCTTGCTTATCAAGACGCCAGATCTCCATGACTTTGCATGTGTTTTAGCACCGAACCCATCGAACAGATTGATTGGTTTCAACGGTATGAAAATCCGCTATGTTGGAACCAACAACCAATCAATTCGGATGCGTTGAATGGGGCTATCCAAAACCCCATCCAACAGGAAGAAGCCGTTGGAAGGGTTTGCAGTGGGTCTGTTTGTTTGTTAGGCAGTGTACTGTGGGACTGAACACCCATTGTACTCCTCCATAATGTCTTGAGGGGTTTGAAAGAACCCTCGCGATTTCATGGGAATGATATGTCGGTTGTTGCGTATCAAAAAACTAATCTTGGCTTTGTTGACCCATTTTGTACGCCTTTATTGCAGCCTCAGCAATTTCATGAGGGTTGTTAACCATCACGTCTCCAGAAATAACTGAATCCTTCATGTCAAGATTTGATTCGGTTTGTGATTCTTTGATGCCTTTCATTTCAGCCTTGATTTTTGTCATGGCTTGTTCGATATCGCCCACTCTTGTTTTCTGGTGAATCTGCTTCTGCATTAAGGCATCAATTTCTGAACTTGAATCGTTGTTAAGTTCAATTTTAGAAAGCAGTTGATTGGAATCGTTCAGAGCATTATCTTTCTCGCTTTGAAGAACCTTAAGCACATCTACGAGAACAGAATCATCTATACCATATTGTTCAACGAAAGAAATGTCATTAGATTTCGAGTCTGAATCCCACATACTACCTTTCATGTTGTGGTCTTGTAAGGAATACTTACCAAATGTTGGACTCCCTGTTCCCTTCGAGAGATTCCTCATTTTGTATGCGCCACCAACTGAAAGCATTAGTCCAAAAAATAATCCTGCACCAATTAAGCCTTGCATATTTGTGTAATCAGAACAATCATTTTCAACATTAAATTCACACTGGACTCTCATGTCTCCAATAAGAGCAAATAATGGCATGAAAAGAAGGAAAAAAAGTAAACCTGTTGCGAGAATTTGCCCTGGTTTCATACTTTCACTACGCGGGGCTTGGTTATAATTAACTCGGTTCCACCCTCTGTATACCCACGCGTGGAATGGGTGTCTCGACGGTACCGACGCGTGAACTGTATGTACACAGGGTATCGCGAGGGTTTGATCTAACATTGCATTCATTTGATGTCATCTGAAATTATATGATAGGATATAATTAATTGACGGCAACTAGACCAGAGTACATGGATAAGG
>ENA-ORDA01000788-ORDA01000788.1-marine-metagenome-genome-assembly--contig:-NODE-788-length-29684-cov-4.458642_pt1 | contig 29684 bp, 29 predicted proteins | sample MGYA00237778_ERZ508506 | MGnify/ENA primary metagenome ERZ508506 (study PRJEB26177, sample SAMN06267891) | marine metagenome | isolation source: Monterey Bay, California, USA | place: Pacific... | reverse complement strand
TCTACTACCTGATCGACCGACTCAGCCACCTGCTCTTCCGCAGACTCTTCTACTACCTGATCGACCGACTCAGCCACGGTCTCCTCAACCACATCTTCTACGACTTCACCAACCTCGTCTTCAACGGTCTCAGTAGCCGAGTCCTCAGCCGCCGCCACAACGGATTCCTCAATTTCCGCCTCAACCTCTTCCTCTACTGTTTCTTCGGTAACATCAACAACTTGTTGCTCAGTGGCTTCCTCGACCTCATCTTCTACTGCTTCTTCAGATTGCTCAGCTACCTGCTCCTCAACCACTTCCTCGGCCTGTTCGGCAACGTCTTCTTCAACCGATTCCTCAGCCTCTTCAGCGACCTGTTCCTCGAGCTGCTCTTCGACTTGCTCCTCAACCTCCTCCTCTACTGGGTTATCGACTCCTCCAAAGGTAAACTCGTCTTCCACCGCCTCTTCAGCGTCATCGATTACCTGCTCCTCCACAGAATCTTCAACCTCGTCTTCTGTGGCTTCAGTTGTTTCCTCATCTACTGAATCTTCAACTTGCTCTTCTACTTGCTCCTCGACCTGCTCTTCTACTTCTTCTTCTACACCCTCGCCCCCCCCAAAAGTAAGCTGGGCGTGAGCTACAGTTGTAAACATTGACAGCACAAATAGCAGGCACAGCGGTAGAGCGAGGCTTCGCCCGGCACTATTACGTTGCGTCACTCCTAAAAATATGGGCATGATTCAGATCCTTGGCCTAAAAATTGGCCGTGATAATGTAGTGACGTTTCAAGATTGTGCTGCATTCCCCCAAAGTGTGGGAATAAAATTAACCTTTGATACGTCCTTAGTGTAACAGGCGCTCTATGAGTCAGCTTACCGCAAATCAAAAAGCTGTATTGATGAACGAACTAACCGGTTTAAAACGGTTTAGTGCGTCTCTTACCGGCGATCGTGATGACGCTGATGATTTATTGCAATTAACGGTGGAGCGAGTCCTAGAGCGAGGGATGCCGACAGATGCCCACGCTGGAAAGTGGGCTTATCGCGTTTGTCGTAATTTGTGGTTAGACGAGCTCCGTGCTCGAGAGGTTAGAAGTCGTTTTGCCAAAGCGGAAGTCGCGAGCAATAGCGATCTCGGCGTTAGTGATGCCGGCGGACTCGAGCGGTTAGAGTTCGAACGAGTTGATCAGGCAATAAATACGTTGTCTGAGGAGCAGAGAACAGTGCTCTTGCTGGTAGCCGTAGAGGGTAGGTCTTACGCGGAAGTCGCAGAGGTACTCGACATTCCCATAGGGACCGTAATGAGCCGAGTGGCTCGAGCGCGGCGCAGCCTCGCTGAAAAAATTGCATAAAGCTGCCCTCCATCACCTCGAGGGTTGTGCTGGAGTTTACAGAGCCAGCGAGCAGTAGCTTTAAGGAGAAATGAAGTGGCAGATATTCACACGCTCGACATTGCCAGACAACGCGATGACGAACTACTCAGTCGGCTCATCGACGGCGAATGTTCCCATGACGAGCGTGTTGACCTCGAGTTACGACTTGTTACAGACGCAGACCTTCGCGCACGACTAGAAGAATTTCGATCCAATGATGCCTACTTTAGATCTGTGCTTGCAGCACAAGACAACTCAGTAAAGGGCGCTACCGCGGATCGCTTAGCAAACTACAACCCGAGAGACGACCGCCGCTCCTTTGGCATCTACAAATTTGCAGTTGCAGCGAGTCTAGTGCTCGCAACTGCCGTAGTGATGACTAACAACCTCTGGAAGTCTCCTTTATCTGATACACCTCAGATTGATGCTGTGCTAGCACAAGCTTTAGACACGGCCCCTTCTACAGCCGAAGGCTGGAATATTATCGACGATGAGCGTGCTTTGCGCGTTGTCCTGACATTTCCCGCCGCCGACGGGCAGTGGTGCCGCGAGTTCATGCTTGCCTCGGATGCCAGTCACTGGCGGGGTGTTGCCTGTAGGAGCGCACAGAGCTGGGTAACCCAAGTCATCGGCAGAGAAGTATTCCTCGAGCAGCAAGGTGGATACCGGACAGCCAGCGCCGCAACCAGTCACCCGATCGAACAGTTTATTGATCAGACGGCGACCGATATAGCGTTGTCGGCCGATGAAGAGATCGCATTAATCGCTCGCAGCTGGTTAACCGATTCCAACCCTTAAACCTCAGCAGACGTCTACGACATTTGAGGCGCCCTTCTAGGCCCTATTCTTCTAGGGTTTAGTCTTATAGGACTTATCCTGCTCGCTCAGATTTAGGTTACTGCAACGCTTACATATTCGTATTGCACAGTTATAGTCGGCCGCAGCGCCCATGCTGGAGCGCATCGTGCCCCGGCACTATACTATTTGCTGACGAAGCTCCAAATGACTCTGAGGTTTTGAGAGCCAGCACTGCTAACGCCTGTGCCTACAGCTTCAAAAGTTCGCTGGGCACTTGGCCTAAAATTTTGCGCAAACCCCGTCAGTCGATCAAAAACTCAGGTATCAAGCTTCCGCCGAGAATGCTCCATCAAGGCCCATAAAATATTGCTGGAGCTCACCTGCCCAACTAACTTTCCTTGATGGGTAACGGCATTGCGCCTTTGCTTGGAGTCAATCATGCGCTGTGCGACCTCTACGATCGTCTCATCGGGGCTGCAAGCATCAATATGCTCCGTCATTGCTTGATCAACCTGAATGTTGTCGGGACTGCCGTCATTATAGATAGCAGTGAGAACTGCACGTATGCAATCTAGCTCTGTAATCTTGCCGCAAGGCAGCGCGTCATCGTCAATTACCGTCAGGCCTGTCAGTCTAAATTCCACCAGCAACTCTATCGCTTTGACTAACGGAGCGGCTCGATTAATGGTCAGAGGGTTGCGATGCATACAATCTCTAATACTGGTTGGACTTGTCATAGGTCCCTCCTGAGTGGGCTGATAAGGCCTACATAAAATATTGAAAATTCACTGCGCCTACATGACACACAGAAGCCACGCTCGATCACATAGGCACTTTTCTAGTAAAGCGCGGCTGACCGCTGATAGCAATTGAAATAGCGTTACACACCGTCCAAGGCATGTGTTTTTAGTGTTTCCAAAGAAACAATTTGCAAGGTTTTCATATTGGTTCTGCGCAACCAGACCTTCGGAGCGCAGCCCGCCATTTCGGCTTCTTGCCAGCGGCGAGCACAAAGGCACCACCGATCGCCAGACTGCAAACCCGGAAAATCATATTCTGGACGCGGGGTACTTAAATCATTTCCTGCCCGAGCAGAAAATGCCAAAAACTCCTCCGTCATATGTGCACAAACGGTATGCGTGCCGGTATCCATAGGACCCGTATTGCAGTACCCATCTCGGTAAAAACCCGTCATGGGTTTTTTACAACACACCTCCAACGGCGCACCAAAAACATTCAGCTGTCTATCTCCACCACCATCACCCATCACTCAAATCCTGTCCGTTAATAACTGCATTATCGTCTTCACGAAAAATACCTATAACCTTTTCACCATTCCTATCAATGCTAGCGCGATACATACCTTCGGTATTAAAAATCAAAGCAACATTGCCGGCTGGGTCAATGGCGATAACGCCACCCTCGCCCCCTACCCCTGCAAGCTCTTCATGAATAACCTCGTTCGCCGCCACATTTAAATCGAGGCCCTGGTACCTAACACGCGCACAAATATCGCTAGCCACCTGCCAACGAATAAAAAACTCACCATGCCCTGTGGCCGATACTGCGCAACTACGATTATCGGCATAAGTCCCCGACCCAATCAGTGGAGAGTCACCAATCCTTCCCCAACGCTTTCCCGTCATGCCACCTGTAGATGTCCCGGCCGCCAAGTTCCCAGCAGCATCCAAGACTACAACACCGACGGTGCCAAATTTTTCGTCACCACCCTGAGCGCTTTTATCATCATGTTTAAGCCGAAATGATTTAAGAGCCTCAACTCGCCTAGGCGTTGAAAAATAGCTGTTCTCAACCATAGTTAGCCCCTGCTGCTCGGCAAATCTGTCGGCGCCAGATCCCGACAATAGAACATGAGGCGAATGTGCAAGCACGGCATAAGCGGCTTCGATGGGGTTTTTTACTCGAGTCACCCCTGCAACCGCACCCGCTGCCAGACTTTGTCCCAGCATCATGGATGCGTCGAGCTCGTGCGTACCATCCCATGTTAGAACGGCTCCGTGCCCTGCATTAAAAAGTGGCGAGTTCTCCAGTAACCGAATAGTTTCTCGCACAACATCTGATCCATCGGCGCCATCGCGCAATCGCTCATAGCCCTGCTGCACAGCCGTATTGAGTATTGCCAGGTAACTGCGTTCCTGTTCTAAAGTTATTGAGTCGCGAGTTAGCGTACCCGCGCCCCCATGAATTGCTATTGCAATGGGGTCAGCAATCGTCGCGGGCACGCAACCCAGTAGACACAATATTAATAGCCCTCGCACTTGTATCATTGCCCTTACCTTTTAGGAATATCGTTTGCAGAGCATGGCATGATCGCGGTGTCATGCAAAATGTTCACGCGACATTAGACAAGCTGCGCGCTAACCTTCCTCCTTATTATTACAGGAGCAGCTAAGGTGATTGTTAGATCAGTTATTGACCGCAGCGCGGCTATATTGCTGCAACCACATCTTTACTTTAGTTGTGACGATGATTTTATGGATTTTGGGGATGGCAGCGTTTACGTAGCGATTATGGCTGCATTGGCTACGCTACTCGCCGCCGCAATGGGCAGTGCAGGCAGCCATTACAACTCTTTTGGTCTGCTCCCAACTCTCATCATTAGCCCTTTGGCTGGAGTACTAGCCACTTTAGTTATGGCAGGCATCATTCACGTCTTGTGTAAAGCTCTTGGCAGCCAGGGTGACTTTGGTGACAGCTTCCACGTATCTGCCTCTGCCGCGGTTTTCATTCCGATTAGTCAATTACTTGGAGCCTTTTCACTAATGCTCGTGAGTATAGGTTGGACGTGGTGGGTTGTCTCAAGGGGAGTCATAGGTGTGCACCGCGTGGAACCCAGAAAAGCAGAGATCGTTTTCGCGCTGCTGTACGCGAGCCTTTTGCTTATCGCGGCGACTAATGACTAACCGGATCTCAACGCCGCCAGGCCAACACGTCGATAAATGTCGATATAAAGAGGCGTCAAGGCGCTCAAGCCATGTTGTCAGCAGCTTGAGTGCATTAACCCACAGCATGAGCCGACATTAAAACTTGTACCCTCCGTGTACGGCTGCATCCTGATGCCGCACATCCAGCGACACAACAGTAGCGACTGTCAGCCCTTAATGTTGCAGCATGACCAAGAATCGTCGCTAGAAATGCTCGGTACATAACGGGTTTCTACGATCAAAGCTTGCTCTTTTACGATGGCTCAGACAGGTTCGCCTTTGATTCATTCGCGGCAGCGCCAAAAATTCCTTTGGCCATCAGGGATGTCTCGCCCTCTCTCCGCTTCTGGTAAATCTCAGCTCTAATAGCATGTACGCCAACATGATCAGCGTCAGCCAATGCTGCCATCTCAACAAGATGGCAGGCCAGTCGAATATCTGTTTCAACATGATCTAGCGCTCGCTGTGCCAGGGTTAGAGCGCCCCCCGCCATGCTAGCGACCTCAGCGGCTAAACGAGCCTCTTGGGCAGGCTTTAGATGTGCGGGATTGCCGTCATACCAACCTCCGTATAACCGCCATATATTCTGCACAACAAACTCAGGCTCATCGTAGACCGGCGCCATCCAGGGCAAATCCAAAGACGCCCTCGGAATTTTCACACTATGAATAATGTCATTTAATCTCGCGCCTTCGTTCATTAATTCGAGGGTCTGTTGCACCAATGACTCCAAAGCCTCTGCAACGCTAGTAAGCACGTGACGGATGCGCTGCTCCCCCGCAATTGGCAAACCATGAGCCGGTAGAAACAGCTCGGGTTTCATAGCCACCATGTCACGGAGCGCCTGAGCCCATTCTCTGGGGTATCGCTGGGCTTTTTGCGGATTGCCTGCATTCGGGAACGCCCAAATAAAAAAGTCACCCGCACAAATGGCTCGCTGAGAGGGCACCCAGGTCCAGGTGTGATCATCGGTTTCTCCTCGAGCATGGTGTAACTGAAAAACCGTTCCACCCACCTCTAAATCCAACGCCGATTGATACGTTTGCTGCGGAGCTGGAGTGGCTGCTGGCAGAAAATTGCGGGCACCCGCTAAATCGTACCCTCGCCGCTTAAACTGCCCAAACTGACGCTCGTTAATGACTTGGTTATAACCATTGGTGAGCCGATAACGCTCAAAACGAGCGGCGACATTTTCATGAGCAACCACATTGGCAGACTCCGAATCTGCTACGAAAGCTCCAGCTCCCCCCACGTGGTCAATGTGGCCATGGGTGAACACCAATGAATTAAACTGGGCGTCACTCCAACCCCTGACAGCATCGACGCATCGCTGCCCGCCGTGTTCGTTAGATGTATCAAAAGCCACCAAACCATCATCTGTTTTAAATACAATGCAATGAGAGAAGGCCTCGACCACCGCCAAAGACTTATTGATTTCAGACAGCTCGTGATTGATGCGATTCAGTGGACCCGCGCGATCAAGCTCGAGCCTTCCATCAATAACGTCAGCAGACAATTTTAAAAGATCAGCCATAGATAACCCGCTTATAATTTATTTTGAGTTGCGCGTTTGTGCAACGTCAAAGGCTTGCACTAGTTTTTAGCTTTCAGTGACAACCTTGGCATATCTTGGCGCTGCTGACGAATCGAAACGGTCAATGACCACATTCTCCAATTACGATAATGTGTCGACTGGCAGCCAGTGGCGTACAACAATGTTTAGATGGCAGTTAGTAGGGTTAGCGTTCGTATTTCTCTGGTTCATGATTGGCGGGATCACCCATTTCACCAACCCTGATTTTTTCGTCAACATTATGCCGCCCTACATAGGTTGGCACCTTGAAATCGTCTACGTCAGCGGTGCTCTGGAAATTTTAGGCGCTTTAGGCATCGTCGTTGCAGCGACACGTAAACTAGCGGGAAACGGCCTCATTCTTTTGACTGTTGCAGTTACGCCCGCCAATATTCATATGTGGCTGCATCCAGAACAGTTTCCCGAGATCTCAGAAATGGCCCTCAGTATTAGACTTGTGGTGCAAGTATTGTTGCTCCTCTGCATTTGGTGGTCTACGAGACCAAAAAACAACATCTCCCCTATAAGTTGAGTCACTAGGCACCGAAGGTCAGGCGCCAGAGTCAAACAACCAATATTCGCCAGTCTGGGCTTGCTTGATATGAGAACATATCCACAGAACGTGATTAAATTAACCCGAATCACCGATTGAGCAATACAAACGAAAGAGGTTTAAACGGGCTCTTGAAAGTCGAAGACGATCATTCACTGGGACCAACAACAGAACTCACCGACCTACTCTGGCAGGTTATTGCAGCACATCTACCCCGAGATCTAACATGGCCCATCTTGCTTCTGACAGGTCTTCTGGCGACAGGAATTTGGCTGGCACGCAGGGGTCATGGTGCCAAAGATGCCGGCGGGCGGGAACGAAAAACCACCCTTTTGCAGTTCCTGCTACCGAAAGACATCTACAGCCACGTGTCCGCACGGGTCGATGTTGCCCTGTACGTCTTTGAACGATTTCTCAGGCCGCTCTGGGTAGCACCAGTTTTAGTTTTGCTGGCGCCTGCCACCGAGCAAACGGTCATCGCCACGTTGGACACGCTCTTTGAGGGCAGCCCAAGACTCATCTCCACAACTCCCTGGATGGTGCTTTACAGTTTAGTCACGCTACTTATTTACGACGCTATTTTCTACTTCATCCATTATTGCGAGCATAAGATTCCGGCCTTGTGGGCTATTCATAAAGTCCACCATTCTGCCGAGGTGCTAACCCCCCTCACACGCTACCGCGAACATTTTATCGAAGGGCCCCTCTACGCAGCAGGAGCAGCCATGGCCTATGGTCTTGCCGGCGGAATATTTGGCTGGCTTTTTGTCGATGGCATTACTCAGGCGACGCTTTTTAATATTGGCGTATTTGCGCTTTTATTCGGGTTTAACGGTTCGTTTCGGCATTACCACGTGAGCTTCCACTACCCGCGATGGCTATCAAAATGGCTGCACAGCCCGGTGATGCATCACGTTCATCACAGCTACTTGCCACAGCACTGGGACAAAAATTTCGCGGCAGTAACCAGCATTTGGGATCGGCTGTTTGGGACGCTGTATATTCCTGAGAAGGATGAGACAACCCCCTGGGGACTGGGCCCTGAAACTCAGGGCCACTATCGAACATTCTTACAAAATACGCTGGGCCCCTTTAGAGATTGGCACGCAATGGCATTTGGGGCTGGCCAGGCTAAAAAGAAGGCCAAAGACTGAAGCGGGCACCCATCCGGTATTGCACATTCGCCGGGAAAGCAAAGCCGCGATCACCCCATGCCCCAGCGCGCTCAGATCAAACTTTTTCAAGCAAAGACAGGTGTTTGAATAGCGCACGAATGCGAGCCGACTGCCGGAGATCTTTGTGGTGCAGCACCCAAATATACCCCCAATGTGTCGCTGGCACATTGGGTAGGAGTAGAAGTTCCGGGTCTTCGGCTGCCATCATAGAAGGCAACACCGCTACCCCCAGCTGATGCTTAACTGCCATGAGGCGAGGCATGAGACTATGAAAAAGATGCCGGCCCGACAAACCCAAGCTTCCTGCCGTTACAAGCTCACCCTGTGTATGACGCGGGGCGGATCCAATATAAGTTAACTCTCTGAGCCCTTTTGCCGCTTCAGTGAGCAAGTTTGTATGCACATAATATCCGATGGAAATCGGCATGAGCTTAATGCCCACAATATCTTTGGGGGGGCGCTTCTCTTTGGGCATTCCTCTGATCGCAAGATCGGCCTCACGACGTGCCAAGTCCACGTGATCGTCACTGGCAGAAATATCTAAATCAATACCCGGGTATCGCTGTGAAAACTTAGCTAGGGCATCGTATATAGGGTGCGCCGACCACAGGGGTAGTGAAACTTTGATCCCCCCGGTCAGTTGGGCATCCATGCCCACGAGGCGGCGCTCGGCCTCGTCGAGTGTTTCCTCAACCCCTTGAGCTATCGGAAGCAGTTCAGCAGCGAGTGCCGTTGCTTGAAAACCATCAGGTGTACGATCGAAAAGCTTACCTGCAAGTGCTTCTTCCAAGCCATCAAGCCTGCGCATTACCGTGGTGTTGCTAACACCGAGTTGCGCAGCCGCTTTTCGAGTAGAGCCATATCGACTCAATGACAATAAGATTTTTAAGTCATCCCAATTCACTTCGACTGCTTATACACCTCACTCTATGCGTTGATTATAGACCCGTCCTTGGCCATCAGCACGATGCCTGATTCTGGCGCATCGTCACTCACACACTCAACAATCGTCTTCGCCTCACCAGCAGGGTAAACTTTGAGCGTCATCTTGTGCTGGCCTTGATACTGCTTGGCTTTCACCATTCTAATCCGCACATCGTCTCCGTACAGGGCCTTCAATTCTAGCTTGCACATTTTGAGATGATCACTCTGGCTTTCGGCCGAAACCGATGTCGAGAAAAGTGACATGACGCCCATCGTTAACACCACCAAAGCCGCCACAAGAGCCGCCATTGCTGGCTGAGTTACTGCACCTTTTGCTGTCTTCATTTTTGCCTCTCCTTTAAAGAGCACTAAGTGAAGCAAGCGAGACTACATGAGCAAATATCGCAACGATATATATTAAATTGATTTCATTCGATGCAAATTTGCAACACTTAAATAATAGATTGTCACGGCGTAGCGATTAGGGTGTTTTACTTATCTGGCCGTTCATCGCGTGGATCGCAAGCGCAGCGCGTTCACCCTCTTGCAGTGCACCCACTACGGTTGCGGGGTTTTCCTCATGGGTGGCCTCCCCGGCGAATAAAATACGATTGTCCGCCACGGGCACCCTCAGATCGCGCCGCTTGTTGTTGCTGGCGGATACGTAGGTGTCCTGCACCGGGAAGGAGTAAACGCCGAGTGTGTAAGGTGCGCTACCCCAGTCTTGGACTAAACCCTCTATGAAGTTTGCAGAAGCTGCACCGGGCGCCTGAGGAAAAGTATTATCCAAATCCTGCAGAATGGCACTAATGATGGTAGCGTCGGCAGGGCCGTCTTGCCCTGCAGCCCGTTCGCTCAGGGCTTTGGCGTTATCCCCCATGGGGTAACACATGAGCACGAAAGAGTTGGCGGCAGTTTTGTAGTTACTCGGTGCCCAGCACGCCCCTGCCACACCCTCAGTAACCAACCAGCCCAAGGGTTCACTTTCAGTCTCCCACCACGCACTGCTAAAACGCAGGGGGACCTTCATTCCGCTATCAATACCAATGGCATTGTAGGCCTGTACCGTTGTCTCGGGTAAATCAGGAATAAAGTCGATGGCTTCAGCCTGCAAAACACCAACAGAGACCGTAACGATAATATGACGAGCGCTGTGCCGACGCCCTTGTATATCGGTTGCCACAACACCTTCGCCGCTCGTATCGATACTCACTACCGGGCTACTGAGTAACACATCCGCACTGGCCAACACTTCGTCCCACCACACGGTCTCTAACGCGTCGGCGTACCCCAAATCCTTGTCGCTTAAAACACGAATGCCACTGGAAAGTGCCCACTGGCTATCTTGCAACGCCAAACTTCTAGCACCCAAACGCGTTAAATTCGTCGCATAAGAAGCGCCCGCAATGCCCTCGTCGTATAAGTGATAGGCACGATGATCCACTCCCACGCCGTAAGTGGCGAGAACCTCATCAGCAAGGCTGGCGCTGCTATCTTGGTGTAGCTCTGGCCGCCAATACCAATCATAAAATTCCGAAACTCGAGCCACGTCAGGGTCATTAGCGCACGGGTTCAATGCAAGCGGCGTTGTCCAGCAGGTTCCAGCACCTTGATCCATTGAATAAGCTTCAAGGCCCTCATAGCCATTGGTATAAACATCCTCACCATATTCCGCCCTTATAGCGGGCCACACCGGGTTGTCCCCTGCCCCTAGGTAGTGCTCTTCTGCTCCCAGTTCAACGCGCATATCACCAAGGGTTGCGGTTTTCACACGCCCTCCAATGCGGTCTGTCGCTTCAATGAGTAACACGTCGTAGCCCAAAGCCTGCAGCGTGCGAGTCGCGTATAAACCAGCACTGCCCGCCCCCACCACAATCACGTCATGAGACGTGTCGGGCGGTATTGCGCCCGGTTGAGTAGCCGCTTGAATTTGCAGCAGTAATTGAAGAAAAAAGCTACTAGGACCTACCAATGCTTCAGAACTCCCAAGGCTAGTGTGGCGTCACCACGTACAACACAGCACGCTTCAGTGCAAAGACTGCTCCACATCCGAACCCTCGTCATGCGAACCTATAGGCTAAGCATTGAAATTTGAAGACCCACAGCCTGAGCGGGATCAAAAGCACCAATAAAGCACGCATAAGAGTCTGCGAGTTACCAGCCAAGAACGGCCGTCCAGTGTGGTGTATGTGCAAACCCACGCTACAGCTTCGGCTCAAATTAGAACAAACTCACCGCGGCCATTGAATAAGACGATAGAAACATTGGTCGGGATGGCAGAATTTGAACCTGCGACCATCACGTCCCAATTTTAGTTGAGGTCGCTGATTTCATAATTATGCGCCGGTTTTTGGCACTTTTAGGACGCTTTATCTATCTCCGGATTTCTAACCCTTCCAAGGCAGTATCCTCGGCTTACCCGTCGTAATCCACAGGCCCAACCAGATAACGGGCGAAAATGCGTAGAGTATTATTTCGTTCTGATAAATAGCGGAATAGTCGCTCACGAACCTGCCCACCTCGCTCGTTGGAATAGGCAGCGAGCTGTTCATTTGGTCAATGAAGCCTGCCAGCAACAAAACACCGTGAATGAACGCCAACCAAGCCAAAGCGAGTGTGATTCTTGTTTTCATTGGTTATCCCCTGAATTCCGGCGATGGTCACATAGAAATGGAGAGGGAGTCCACGGCGACCGCTTAATTAGTCACCAATAGAAACATAGTGGTTTGGAAAGCGCGGATATTGGACAACCTTGAAAACAACGCTCTAAAGGCTTTTTCGCAAGGATTTCGGGCGAGCGCCCTAGCAAGGCATTGGCTTACTTTAGAGAAAAATTGGTCGGGACGGCAGGATTTGAACCTGCGACCACCACACCCCCAGTGTGGTGCGCTACCAGACTGCGCTACGCCCCGAAGCGGCGGGAGTATACATGGGTAAACGCGTGGTGGTAAGTGTCAGAGCGAAGGATTTAGCAGTGCTTGGGCTTTTAGTAAGTCGCTAATGCAGTCGCGAGCCACCTGTTGAATCTCGACGGGAGTAGGCACCTCGTCTTCCTGAGTCATACGTTGACGTGCACCGCCGATGGTATAGCCCTGCTCGTACAGCAAACTTCGTATGGTACGAATCATCTCGACATCGACGCGCTGATAGTAACGACGGTTCCCGCGGCGCTTCACGGGCTTTAACTGGGGAAACTCCTGCTCCCAGTAGCGCAAGACGTGAGGCTTCACAGCGCATAGTTCGCTCACCTCGCCAATGGTGAAATAGCGTTTGGTGGGAATAGGCGGAAGCTCACTGTTATGCGTCGGTTCAAGCATTATCAAACCCTCCCAGCTCGGTAACCTGTTCCACCTTTGCCTTGAGCTTCTGGCCCGGTCGGAAAGTCACCACTCTTCTGGCCGAAATCGGTATTGCTTCGCCAGTTTTCGGGTTTCTTCCTGGTCGCTGACGCTTATCTCTAAGATCAAAGTTTCCAAAGCCCGAGAGCTTGACCTGCTCATTGTTCTCAAGGCAAATGCGTATCTCTTCAAAAAACTGCTCTACCAGCTCTTTAGCCTCGCGTTTATTGAGCCCAAGCTCCTCAAAGAGCTTGTCTGCCATTTCGGATTTTGTCAGCGCAGACATAGTTTCTCGTTATGCTCTCAACTCGGCGTCAAAATTTTCTTTCAAAAAATCAATGACTTGATTAACAATTGCAGATACTTCCTCATCATCAAGAGTGCGCGACCTATCCCTGAATGTCAAACCGAGGGCCACACTTTTTTGATCATCACTGACACCACTGCCGGTGTAGATATCGAAAAGATTTAAGTCAGCCAAGGCGGGCCCCGCGACATCACGAACAGCACTCAGCACTTCGCCCACCTCAAGCTCGCGCCGCACGACAACCGCAATATCTCGACGCGTCTCTGGGAAACGCGATATATCTTCATAACTTGGAACTCTCCCCTGACGCACAGCGTTCAAATCCAATTCAGCAAAAACCGTATTGGCCGGTATATCCAGCAGCTTCGCTGCCTGTGGATGAACAGTCCCCAAATACCCAATCATCGATCCATTAAGTCGAATATCCGCGGTTTGGCCATCGTGCAGCCCAGCATGACAGGAGGTGGTGAAGGTAACCTCAGTTCCCGTCAGTATCTGCTCGATCTCGCCCTTCATGTCAAAAAAGTCGACCCGGCTACTGTCATCCGCCCAGTTTTCTGAGGCTTTAGCACCAGACATGGCAATACCCAGCATGACCTGTTCTGAGTAGGGTTGCCCCTGAGTGAAGCGGTTGCCGGTTTCAAAGAGCCGTACTCGCGAGTTTTGGCGCTTAACATTGTGTGCAACGGCGCCAGCCAAGCCCGTAAGCAAGCCTAACCTCATCTCAGACATCTCGCTGGAGATAGGGTTCTTTACCTTAACGGCAGCGGCCTCGGGCCAGAATACAGCCTGCTGCTCGGGCGCAACAAAGCTAAAGGTGATGGCTTCTTGAAACCCGCGCGCTACAAGCCCCTGTCGCAGCGTGCGCAATGATCGCAGCGCCTCGCTAACGGGACTAATCTGAAGCTTCGCCTCAATATGACTAGTCGGCAAACGATTGTAGCCATGAACTCGAGCCAACTCCTCAATCAAATCGACCTCTTGACTCATGTCGAAGCGCCAGCTTGGGGCAACACATGACCAGGAACTCGACCCGTCGAAGGTCACAGTGAATCCCAAGCCCTGCAATATACGCGTCACCTCATCCTCTGGCATTGCCAGGCCTAAAACACGCTCAACTCGCTCTGCTCGCAAAACAAGAGTGGACTGCAAGGGCAAGTCCTCAGGACTTACCACCTCGGTAATAGCGCCAGCGCTTCCTCCAGCCACCGCCAGCAGGAGCTCGGTTGCCCGCTCAATAGCGCGCCGTTGCAACTGCCAATCTACCCCTCGCTCATAACGATGAGAAGCGTCAGTATGCAATCCGTAGCTGCGTGCTCGACCCGCAATAGCGGTCGGCGTGAAGAAAGCGCTTTCCAGAAAGATGGATCGCGTCTCAGCGGTAACACCACTGTTAGCACCACCCATAATGCCCGCAAGCGCCAAAGGTCGCTGCTGATCAGCGATCACCAAAGTGCCTTCTGTGAGCGTGATCTCCGAGCCGTCCAGCAAAGTCATGGACTCATCAGGCATTGACTCACGAACTAAAATTCCCCCTGACAGCGTATCCAAGTCAAAAGCATGGAGCGGCTGCCCCATCTCCAACATAACGTAGTTAGTCACATCCACCACAGGATCAATAGTACGAAGTCCCGACCGACGCAGTCGCTCAGCCATATACAAAGGCGTGGTTGCAGTAAGATCTACGTTCTCAATAACGCGCCCTAAGTATCGAGGGCATTGCGCACTAGCAGTGACTTCAACAGGGAAAGTCGTATCGATAGTCGGCGGAATCGGCTCCACAGTTGGCTCACAGGCCATTAGCTGATTGAGAACCGCCACATCTCTCGCAATACCGGCGATGCCCAAGCAATCAGCGCGGTTAGGTGTCAAACCAAGCTCAAGGGTCACATCGTCGAGGGCGAGATAGTCGCGTAAGTCTTGTCCCACCGGCGCATCTGGAGCAAGCTCAAGCAGTCCATCCTTCTCCTCCGACAGTGACAGCTCTGCGGCAGCACACAACATGCCCTGACTCTCAAGCCCCCGTAGTTTAGCTTTCTTAATTTTGAAGTTACCCGGGAGCACTGCGCCAAGACGTGCCAGAGGTGCCTTTAAGCCGACTCGAGCGTTGGGGGCACCACAAACAATTTGTACCGTCTCATCACCAGCGTTTACGGTGCAAACACGGAGCTTGTCGGCGTCGGGGTGCTGCTCTGCAGATACGATCTCTGCAACAACCACCCCCTCGAAAGATCCTGCAACCGGCGTAATCGCATCGACCTCCAAGCCAGCCATCGTTAGCTGCTCGGCCAACATTTCAGACGACAAACTGGGATTAACCCATTCGCGCAACCACTGTTCTGAAAAAATCATGGTTCGCGTCCTCTACTGAAACTGGCTTAAAAAGCGCAGATCATTATCAAAGTTTAGCCTCAGGTCACCAATGCCATAGCGCAGCATAGCCAAACGCTCAACGCCCAAACCGAAAGCAAAACCCGTAAATCGCTCGGTATCAATACCCGACATTTCAAAAACCCGAGGGTTCACCATGCCGCAGCCCAATACTTCGAGCCATCCCGTATGGCTGCACACTCGACAACCCTCCCCACCACACTTAACGCACTGAATATCGACCTCAGCCGAAGGTTCAGTAAAAGGAAAGTAGGAAGGCCTGAATCTAACCGCGAGATCATCGCGCTCGAAAAACGCCTGCATGAAAGCTTCCAGCAAACCTTTGAGGTCGGCGAAGCTAGACCGCTCATCAACAAGCAATCCCTCGATCTGATGGAACATGGGCGAATGCGTTAAGTCGGAATCGCATCGATAAACGCGCCCGGGACAGATAATCCTTAACGGCGGCTCGCGGGATTCCATGGTTCGAATCTGCACACCGGACGTGTGAGTGCGCAGCACATGCGTCTCGTCTATGTAGAACGTATCGTGCATAGCCCGCGCAGGGTGGTGGGCAGGAATATTTAGGGCTTCAAAGTTGTGATAATCGTCCTCAATTTCAGGGCCTTCAGCGACGCTAAACCCCATTCCGGTGAAGAAATCCTCTACCCGCTGGATAGTGCGGGTGATGGGGTGCAGACCGCCAACATCAACACCGCGCCCTGGCAACGTCACATCGATTTTTTCAGCTTCAATCTTCTGCTGTAACGCAGCCTGGTCAAGCCCAGTTCGTCGCTCATTGAGCACGGCGGAAAGGTCTTGCTTCACTGCATTGATAAGAGCACCAGCCTTGGGTCGTTCCTCGGCGGACAGCCCTCCTAAAGTTTTCAGCAGCCCCGTCAAAGCACCCTTCTTACCCAGATACTCAACGCGAAGCTGCTCCAGCTCCTGAGGTGTTGATGCCTGTGCTACCGCGGCTATGGCTGCTGATTTTATTGCCTCTAGGGATTCCATGCTTTCCATCTCAACCGTGTGCAAACGCTGGCCACTGCTGACCATAAAAAAAGGAAGGAGCAAGTGCGCCTTCCCTCATAAGATACTTCAGTCGGGCCCGCGAGACGCAGGCCGCTGATTAAGCTGCCAGAGCTGAGCGCGCTTGCTCCACAACCGCTGCAAACGCAGCTTTGTCATGCACTGCCAAATCGGCCAGTACACGTCGATCCAGCACTATATCTGCTTTCTTCAGGCCATTAATCAGTCGGCTATAGGTCAGGCCGTTGGCACGGGACTGCGCATTGATGCGCGTAATCCAGAGTGCGCGGAACTGACGCTTTCGCTGTCTGCGGTCACGATAAGCGTACTGCCCTGCCTTGGTGACTGCCTGCTTGGCTACTCGAAACACACGTGAACGTGCTCCGTAATACCCTTTCGCTTTGCTTAAGATTTTTTTGTGACGACGTCTAGCCGTCACACCACGTTTTACACGAGCCATAGTCTTTTACTCCAAGTGATGAGGACGGTTATTTAGCACGAAGCATACGGTCGATCAGCACTTTATCTGCCTGATCAACCATAGATGTACCGCGCAGCTGACGCTTACGCTTGGTCGTCATCTTGGTAAGAATATGGCTTTTATGAGCGCTTTTACGCTTATAACCGCCGGCCGTTTTTTTAAACCGCTTGGCGGCACCACTGTGAATTTTTGCTTTAGACATGGATACAACTCCGCATTTGGCCTACTTACGCAGGCGAGTTTTTCATTGATCGGGGCCAGAGGCATTCACTGGCCATTAACCCCGCTTCTTAGGTGCAATAACCATCGTCAATTGTCGGCCTTCCATTTTCGGAAATTGCTCAACGTTGCCGAGTTCGCTCAGGTCGGCTTCTACTCGCTTGAGTAGCTCCATGCCGATTTCCTGATGAGCCATTTCACGCCCGCGATACCGCAGGGTGACTTTGGCCTTATCGCCGTTCTCAAGGAAACGCACCAGGTTGCGTAGTTTTACCTGATAGTCCCCTTCGTCCGTCCCTGGACGAAATTTCATTTCTTTAACTTGGATTCGCTTGGTCTTTTTTCGCTGCGCAGCTTTTTGCTTTTTAGCCTCAAAGACATGCTTTCCGTAGTCCATAACTTTACAGACTGGCGGATCAGACTCTGCCATCAGCACAAGGTCCATGCCCGCTGCTTCTGCAGCTGCTTGGGCCTCGGCGATCGATACAATGCCTACCTGCTCTCCCTCTGCGCTCACTAGGCGCACCTGAGAGGCCGTAATTTGCTCATTCGTAACGGCTTTCTTGCTCTTGCTCTCGCTCTTAATACCCTCGATCTCCAGTTAGTAAAGAGCGCGGATAGTACAGGCAAGCGCGGCCAAGCTCAAGATGCCTCGTTGGTATAAATCACTGCCTCAAAACCTAACTCGAGGGCCGCTTTTGTCAGGTCAGCACTCAGTGGTTTCGAGTTAGGACATAGAGCACGCTAGGACTCGACCCTTTATACCTGAACTAGGGCGCCGCCTTGGGGGGAAAGTAGGTACTGCCCCACCACTTTAGCCGACAAAACATCATAACAAACCCAAGCTCAATCACGACCGTGTTAGGCAAACTCCTATCTTTTCACGGCAAGTCGTTAATTCTTGAGGAAACCCTACTGACAATTAATTGAGATCTCGATAACGTTTGGTTTCAACGTTTTTGGGGGTTAAAAGAATGAACTTGCTCGACATCGATCAATTCCAGTGGCAGCACCACCAAGAATCTGTTGCGGGCGCCCCCCCCATCGATTACTGGAGCTCGATACTTTCCTTGAGCAAGAGCGGACGTCTGGAAATGCTATACCGTTGGGAACCCAATGCGCATTGCCACTTTCACCGTCATCGCGCAGAAACAACGTCGATCATTTTGCAAGGCGAGCTCAATGTAGCCGACTACGTCAATGGCAAAGTCACTAACTCATGGGTGCGGCCCAAGGGGCACCGAGCCTTTGGTGAGGGCGATGAGGTGCATCGAGAATGGGGCGGGCCCCAAGGCGCTTTGGTGTATTTCAGTCTCTACGCCGCAGATGGACTGCTCGCGGATCAGCTGGACTCCAAAGGCAACATTATAAGAACCACGTCATTGAGCGATGTCAAAAGACACTACGATAAAAATACTGTCACCCTTTAACGCGGTATGTTGCCGCTGTGTGCGTGATGGGTGCCCCTTCTGTCTGCATCAGTGACTAAGGTCTAGGGCCCAACAGCTCCTGCTCCGCACACCAACTCAGCGGGGAACAACCGAAACGCTGTGAAAAATAACGCGAAAAGTTCCCAGTGTTTGAAAACCCAGCGTGATTGGAAATCAAACTGACCGTAAACACGCCGCTACGCAGCATGGGCAACACCACTTCGTCTCGGGATTCGTCAAGCAAACACTGAAATGTAACTCCCAGGTCTCGTGCTAAACGCCGTTGCAACGTACGTTTGTCGCAATGCATTCGCTCCGCTAGACGGGTGAGCTGATAACGCCCCGTGGGTAAGGTTGCCCGAATCCAGCCCTTAATTTCACTCCTGAGCACGGCACTAAGGTCGCCCTGTCGATAGGCATCTAATGCACTGTCGGCCTTTTCTGTAAATGCCGTCTGCCCTTTTCGATAGCTCGGGTTGGCCCTCGCTAATATATCGCGGTGGATCAGCACACCCGTATCGGGGCTATCTACGTTGATAGGAATGGATTGGAAATGGCTGGGCCACTGCAAACCCACGCTCGATGGCTTCATATTTATAGAATGAGGTTTAAAAGCGCCCTCTGACATCGACCCTAAACCGGAGACGACTTGCATTAGTGCCATGCCGGTCACTACCTCTGCGGCGTGCTCGTCCGGAGTGCCTTCTCTTTCAACCCACATTGAAAGAAAAATATAATCGCCCTGGGGCCTCACTTGCCAAACAATGGGGGCTGCATGAAGTGGGTTATACCGCAACAACACAGCCAGCATCGCGCCCACGTTGGGAGCGTCTTGAAACAGGGATACTAAAACTCCGCCACAGTGTTCTACCTGATCATCGATCCACCCCGCAATTAACTCGGGGCCTTCCTCCGCCATAGGCAAAACTAACCGACAGACGTCAGAAAGGGCAATCTCCGGGTTCATGGTGTAAGGCCCAACCACGGACGCCTGATGAATGGCCTCCTGACAACTTTGGTCTGGAGACCACTTAGGCATCCCCCACAGAGCTGCTGTTTCAACGGCACCTTGGATCATATAGATAGTCCGAACGCGTTACAGTCGGCTCATGTTGACCATGACACAGTATTTGTCAAGTTATAGGTCATAACGCTGTTAAAGAACGCACTAAGTTGTGTAACGAGTGTCACGAAATGATAAATATCGCTCACCCAGTCGGGCCGACTAATGACCCGAGTTCAGTTACCCATGTGCGATAAACCCGAGCCGCCTTTTAAACATTAAGTGATCAAAGACACCGGCAACGAGTCAACATCGATACATGGCTGGGGTGCTGTGACAAGGGCATTCAGGCCTTCCCCCCCCTAAACGCGGGCTCCGAAAAATTGACTCAGAAGCACGAAATCGAAGCCCACGAGGATCATCTTCGTGTGTCGGAAAGAGCCTCGTACTCCTGAAATCGGAATTTGTTTTCCCCGCCCTAGGCTTCCAGACGGCCTTTTTTAGCTGACATATCGCCCATTAACTGCATGAGTGCTGCCAAATTCAGGCTGCCGAGATCGGCGCCGTGACGCCCTCTTACCGCAACGGTTCCTGCGGTCATTTCTTTGTCGCCGACCACCAAAACTAGCGGCACTTTTGCCAACTCATGTTCTCGAATTTTAAAGCCAATTTTTTCATTGCGAAGGTCAGTACCCACTCTGAAACCTGCCTCCTTGAGATCGGCTGCCACCTGCTGCGCATAAGCCCCCTGTTTATCTGTAATCGGTGCCACGATTGCCTGTTGAGGCGCAAGCCACAATGGAAACTCTCCTTCATAGTGCTCTATGAGAATACCGATAAACCGCTCAAAGGACCCCAACACAGCGCGATGCAGCATGACTGGAACCTGTCGACTGCCATCCTCCGCCACATATTGTGCATCAAGGCGGCCCGGCATTGAGAAATCGACCTGAATCGTTCCCAGCTGCCAAATTCGACCAATACAATCTTTCAAAGAGAACTCTATTTTTGGGCCATAAAATGCACCCTCGCCCGGAAGCATCTCCCAATTGAGATCCTTAGCGTCCAAAGCCTCCGCCAAGGCCGCCTCAGCTCTGTCCCAGTCGGTCTCGGAACCCACTCGCTCAGCGGGGCGTGTCGACAACCTGTAGATGACCTCAGTAAAGCCGAAGTCGGCATACACTTCGTGCAGCATGTCGATAAAAGTGGCAACCTCAGACTGAATTTGCGCCTCCGTACAAAAAATGTGCGCATCGTCTTGGGTAAACCCCCTTACCCGCATAATGCCGTGCAATGACCCCGAGGGTTCATTACGGTGGCAACTGCCAAACTCTGCCAACCTCAGGGGCAGATCCCGATAGGACTTTAAGCCCTGGTTGAACACCTGAACGTGACACGGGCAGTTCATGGGTTTAACCGCAAACTGTCGATCATCAGCATCTAAGGTGAACATTCCTGACGCGAATTTGTCCGCATGTCCTGATCGCTGCCACAGCGAAATATCGACGACTTGCGGTGTCTTTATCTCTTCGTAATCGAAGCGCAGTTGCTGCTTGCGCATGTAACTTTCAATCACCTGATAAATCGTCCAGCCAGCAGGATGCCAAAACACCATACCGGGGGCTTCTTCTTGTGTATGAAAAAGATCAAGCTTTTTGGCGATTTTCCTGTGGTCGCGCTTTTCTGCTTCAGCGATTCTATTAAGGTAGGCCTTCAGTTCTTTTTTATTGCCCCAGGCGGTTCCATAAATACGCTGTAACATCTGATTGTTAGCATCGCCGCGCCAGTAGGCTCCCGCCACTTTGGTCAACTTAAAAGCCTTTAGCTTGCTGGTTGTAGGCACATGGGGACCGCGACAGAGGTCCATCCACTCCCCCTGTTTATAGATAGAGATCTCTTCGCCCTCTGGGAGATCCTCAATAATCTGAACTTTGAAGTGCTCGCCCATGTTGCGAAACAGATCAATCGCTTGCTCTCTCGAATACACAACCCGTTCCACGGGAAGGTCTGCACTCGCAAGCTCCTCCATGCGCTTCTCAATGCGCTCAAGATCTTCGGGGGTGAAATTGTGGCCTGTGGCAAAGTCATAGTAGAAGCCATTTTCGACCGTGGGGCCAATAGTGACCTGGGTACCGGGAAATAACTGCTGTACCGCTTGAGCTAACAAGTGCGCGGTGGAATGCCGAATAATCTCAACCCCCGCTTCGTCACGCTCAGTAATAATACTCAGAGCACTGTCTGAATCGATAACGAATGAGGTATCTACCTCCCGTCCATCGACTACGCCAGCTAAAGCGGCCTTCGCAAGACCAGGGCCAATATCAAAAGCCACGTCAGCAACGGAAACCGGTTGTTCAAAAGTGCGCTGGGATCCATCGGGAAGATTTATAACGGGCATAGGAACTCTCCTTGTTGTCAGTGGCGACCCGTACCAAGGGCCGCATGCTAGGTGCGTGATTCTAGCCCCTGAGCAACAGCCTTTCCCAGCCCACTATTGCCAAAGTAAGCAACAAACCGGTTTTAGACGTCGGCTATATTAGCGTTGAAGGCTCACACCATTGGCATTAGAGGGCCGCGCGGCTCTAACCTGTAACCCTCAATCGCCATACAATACTCACGTGGCAAACGCTGAAATTGCCCCCGTCAATTATGTTCAATTATGTCAAGCTATTGAGCCCGTCCGAAGGCAATGCAACTATGGGATGGGTACAGGGGGTCTAAGATGATGAAGCAAAGGGTCGCATTAATAGAGGACGAGCTAGCGCTAGCGGCGAGTTACCAAGATTTTTTGCAGCGCGCGGGATATGACGTCACTATTTATAGGACGGCTGAAAGCGCTATTGAAGGCGTTGAAGATTGTCATCCCGACCTGATACTCCTAGATATAGGGTTGGGGCACGATCCAGAGGCAGGTTTCGAACTTTGCAGAACCTTGCGAGCTCGTGATGCCCTGGTGCCCATCGTGTTTCTGACCGCAAGGGATGAAGAAGTCGATGTCATTTCGGGCTTGCGTCTGGGTGCCGACGATTACCTCACTAAAGACATTTCTCGATCCCATCTTCTTGCAAGAATCAATGGCCTTCTGCGGCGAGTAGTGGCCCTCAGAAATCCAGAAAATCAAGAACAAGTTCTCAAGCGAGGAGACCTCGAGCTAAACAGCGAGCGCTTAACTACCACCTGGGGAGAATCGCAGATTGCCCTCACCTACACGGAATTTTGGATGCTGTATGTCATGGCGAAAAATCCCGGGCATATCAAAAGTAGAGAGCAACTGATGGAAGCGGCACGAGTGGTTTTGGATGACAGCACAGTGACGTCTCATATCCGCCGTATCCGACGGAAATTTGAGACCGCAGACAAGCAGTTTAAACATCTTGAGACGGCCTACGGGTTGGGTTACCGCTGGCGAGGCGATGCATGAAACTGCGCTACCAGCTTGCCGCTTTATCTCTAACCTTTCTCGCTATCCCTTGGGCGGGCTGTGAATTTCTCAAGTCCAATGAAAAAACGCTGAGCTTATTACAAGAGCAATCGCTGGAGGCCACCGGACAGGCTATTGCCCACGGCCTCTATAACGACAAGACCTTACTTTATCCCGAGCCGATGAGGGCCAATGCACCCTTTAACGACCGGTCGCTTCAACTTAATCGTCTCCTATCAGCCCCGATTCTCGATGGCTACTTCGGCGACTGGCCCGAAGGCGCGTGGCGGCGATTTGGTACAGAGCGCCGCCCCCTGGACCTACGACTTGGAAAGCATGGAGAACAACTTTTTATCGCCGCAAAAGTTGCCGACGACAGCAAGACTTACGACACAACGACCCCCGGAACTGAGCCCAGCGGAGACAGACTGATTCTCGTGACTTGGCTAGGCAATCAGCGACAACGTTACGTGATCAGCACCGCGGCGCCAGGCAAAGTTGTAGCACGTCTCTTGGGCAGGCAATTAGCTTCGGCGCACTCCAATGCGATTGCAGGCCACTGGGCCGACACTAGCGCAGGCTATCAGCTCGAATTGACGCTACCTCTCGCCCTATCAGGGGAGCGTTTGGGCATCTATTACCTAGACGCTGATGAAGGCGGTGTTAGTGTAAGGGGTAATATCGCACCTCTTGATACTGAGGCTCCGCCCTGGCTTGTTCACAGCACCGTGGAAATAGAACAGTGGCTAAACCGATACCAAAACCAGGGCGTTGGCGTGCAAATTTTAGATCGCTGGGGGTGGCCACTGGCCACCGCTTTGGAAGCAGAGCGGCCGCCTCAGGCAACAACTTTCTGGCTCACCCCCTGGCTTTATCGTCAGATACTTGGAACGCCGCCACCCTCGTCGGCGAAAAAAACAACGGCAACAGGACAAATTACTAGCCCCGGCATAACTACCGCACAGCGCGGGCTTGAAACTCAAGAAACTGTGGCAACTCCTGAGGGCATAAAAACTCGCTTCACGGCACCCATCAAAAGCTCAGAGGGTCTTATCGGCATTATCGTCACCGAAAGCACGAGAAACCAGTATCTATCGGTGAGCACACCCGCTTTTGAAGCGTTGCTAGTCGGCGGCACTGGAGCACTCATTTTGTGCTTTGTCGCCGTGTTTATTTTTGCCATTGTGCTGGGCAAAAGAATCAGCCGGCTCTCTCAGGCTACTCAGAATTTAGGCCTTACCGATACGACCCTGCCCCTCGATAGATTTAATGACGAACTTACGCAGCTGACGAAAGCCTTCAATATGCAACTGCATCAGCAACAACAATTGCAGGCCTATTTGAAAGCCCTACCCCAAAGTCTCGCCCACGAAATCAGAACACCACTCGCCATCATTCGTTCCGCCATGGCCCTGCTCGCAGACGGAGAACAGTCACTACATGAACAGCAGCTAATTATGGCTAGAGCCGAGAGCGGCGTTGACCGGCTCACCCATCTGCTTAATACGATGAATGAGGCCAATCAACTCGAACAGATTATGGAACATGAGCCACTGACCACAACCGATATGACCGCTTTGATTGAGGAGCTTTCTGCAGCTTACAACGTCACCTTCCCAAAATGGACCTTTGCCGTACTGGCTGATGAAACTGCGGTGGTCACCAAAATTTCACCCGACCTTATTGTTCAGGCTCTCGATAAATTGATTGCCAATGCCATATCGTTTGCTCAACCCGGAACCACTATTGCCTTAAAACTCAGTCATCGAGGACTGTGGTGGCGTCTAACCGTCATTAACCTGGGACCGCCACTGCCAAACGATACTGATAGGCTATTTGCGCCCATGGTATCCCTGCGGGATAGGGATCAAAAGACTGAGGGCTCTCTAGGGCTGGGGCTTTACATCGTAAGTCTGGTAGCAAGGCACCATAGCGGCGAACCCTGGGCGCATAATCTCGAAGACGGCACTGGCGTTGAGGTGGGGTTCAGCGGTTTACTCGGGTAGAACGAGGCCATCACCTATTTCTTGCCATAGCCAGCCATGCCGGCACTTGCGCCTCAATTTTTGCCATAACCTGGTTGAAGGCTGCCTCGGCGAGTTCAGGGTCAGATAATTTAGACGGATCTGGTAGTGGCCAGTGCACTTTTTGCGCACCGCTCAACCACAGTGGACAAGCCTCCCCCGCCGCACTGTCACAAACGGTCACTACCAAATCAGGTGCGTCTTGCTCCAAATCCGCCCAGCTCGTACTTTCAAGATTTTCTACAGAATACCCGCGCTGCCTTAACTGATTGAGCGTCTCGGGATAAATGACGCCGGCAGGGTGGCTGCCGGCGCTACTAACGCGCAAAACACCTTGCGCATTCGTGCTTGTAATGGCCTCACACAAAATACTACGACAGCGATTATGAGTGCAGACGAATAAAATATGGAACACGGTACTACTCCGTTTTGAACACAAAAAAAGACCGCCCCTATGGACGGCCTTGTCTCTAGTAAATGCAGATCATGCCTACGCTAGCTCACCGGAAAAAACACAGGACATAAAGCTCCAGCCCTTCAGCGGCACCAGCTACGCCGATTTCCCAAGCCCACAATCTTGCACTAGTTAGTTGCGGAGCGCTGCATGTTCTCTAACACCTGATCGATAGAAAAGCTTGCGGGCTTCTGCCTTGGCGGATACTCGACAAAGGTTCCCAGGAACTCTCCAACGTACGTTTGAGCCGGCACTAATAAAAATACGTGCTGGAACCACCAGTCTTTATAGTGAATAGACTCGTGCTCGGCCTCCTCGAAGGGGTCGCTGTAAAGGTCGAAAATTTTGGGGACACGTAACTGCACAAAGGGATCGGCCCAGACATCGAAGCTGTGAGCTCGCTGCTCAGCGAAAACCGCTTTCCAGCGTTGGTAGCGCATTCCAACAAGGTTGCCGTCATCGCTGAAGTAGAAGAACTCGGCCCGGGGGCTCTCATCGGTCTCTCCACCCCAGTATGGCAGCATGTTGTAGCCATCTAGATGCACCTTGGTATTACCTTCGCCAAAGGCACTGCCCTTGCTAACCTGTTCCTTTAAGTCGGTGTCGCCCAGTGCCGCAGCAATGGTTGGAAACCAATCCATATGACTGACGATGCCGTTAGAGCGTGACCCCGGTTCAATTAAGCCCGGCCACTTGACCAGTAATGGCACGCGATATCCACCTTCCCAGTTCGTATTTTTCTCACCCCTGAAAGGTGCTGTACCCCCGTCGGGCCAAGTAAATTTCTCAGCACCGTTGTCGGTGGTATACATCACTACCGTATTGTCTGTGATGCCTAGTTCGTCAAGCTTATCGAGCATTTGGCCGATCATGCCGTCGTGCTCAACCATTCCGTCTGGAAACACACCCAAACCGGTGACGCCTTCGGACTCGGGCTTTAAGCGGGTGTGCACGTGCATACGTGTCGTGTTGTACCAAAGAAAGAAGGGCTTATCTGCCTTAACGGCCCTTTCGAGAAAGTCCAACGCCGCGGCTGTAACCTCCTCGTCAATCGTCTCCATTCGCTTCTTTGTAAGTGGCCCGGTATCTTCGATGCGGCCATCGGCGGAAGATTTTATGACACCTCTGGGCCCAAACTTCTCTCGAAATGCTGGGTCCTTCGGATAGTCGGGATGCTCAGGCTCTTCCTCGGCGTTTAAGTGGTAGAGGTTGCCAATAAATTCATCAAAGCCATGGTTAGTTGGCAGGTGTTCGTCGCGATCGCCGAGATGGTTCTTCCCAAACTGCCCCGTCATATAACCCTTTGACTTCAGGTATTCCGCGATCGTGGGGTCGCGCTGGTCCATACCCTCCTTGGCACCGGGAAGGCCCACTTTTAACAGACCTGTCCTAAACCCTGACTGACCCGTTACGAATGCGGCGCGCCCGGCAGTACAACTCTGCTCACCGTAGGCATGAGTAAACAACATGCCATCTTTGGCAATGCTATCGATGTTAGGGGTTTCGTAACCCATCATGCCTTGGTTGTAGGCACTGACATTCCAATACCCGACGTCGTCGCCCCAAAGCATCAAAAAATTAGGTTTATCCGAGGCAAAAACAGACAGCGGCGTAACGAGTAGTGCTGCAACAAGACAGCGCTTTAGTAACATCATAAAAGTCTCCATAACTTTATTTTTCGTCCGCCTGCAGCTTACCCCATCAAACTGCGATCTTCATCACGATTCTTCGACCAGTTTTACCAAGCACTCTCGATAGCTCATGGAGTCGCCCCTCAGGCGCCAGCTAAAAAAAAAGTTATCCCACAAAGGCGACTTGTTTTATTTCTGCCAACTGATCGCGGATTCGCCCGGCCTCTTCAAACTCAAGGTTTTTAGCATGCTCAAGCATTTGTCCTTCCAACTGAGCAATTTTTCGAGCCAGCGCTGCTGGCGTCAAATTGACCACCTCAGCGGCGTAAGCAGCCTTTTCTTCAGCGACGCGACGGTCTTTAGCCGAGCGTGCTTTCGTTGGCATGCGACGCGCACCTTCCAGAATATCTTGTACGCTTTTCTCGATGCCCTTCGGAGTAATACCATTAGCTTCATTAAACTCTATTTGCTTTGTGCGCCTGCGCTGGGTTTCATCCATGGCCCGCTCCATAGACCCGGTTATTTTGTCGGCGTAAAGAATGGCACGCCCACGTATATGCCGTGCAGCTCGGCCCATGGTCTGAATCAAGGACCGATCTGAGCGCAGGAACCCTTCCTTATCGGCATCTAAAATCGCGACCAGCGAAACTTCCGGCATATCCAAGCCTTCTCTCAGCAGGTTGATTCCTACCAGCACGTCGAATTGACCCAGACGTAAATCTCGGATGATTTCTACCCGCTCAACCGTATCAATATCGGAATGTAGGTAGCGCACCCGAACATCGTGTTCACTCAAAAACTCAGTGAGGTCCTCTGCCATGCGCTTCGTGAGCGTTGTCACTAAGACGCGGTCACCGATAGCAACGGTCTCACGAATCTCTTTGAGCAAATCATCTACCTGAGTTCTAGCCGGGCGCACCTCTACCTCGGGGTCAACTAATCCAGTAGGACGAACGACCTGTTCTACAGTTCGGCCGGTGTGCTCAAGCTCATAAGCTCCTGGAGTTGCTGAGACGAAGACACCTTGTGGTCGCAGGTGCTCCCACTCTTCAAAACGCAGGGGGCGATTGTCTAACGCCGATGGCAAGCGAAAGCCATACTCAACCAGTGTCTCCTTGCGTGAACGATCACCCTTATACATGCCACCGATTTGCGGCACGGTTACGTGAGACTCATCAACCATAATGAGTGCGTTACTGGGCAAGTACTCAAATAATGTCGGCGGCGGTTCACCCGGCGCCCGTCCCGATAAGTAACGTGAGTAGTTCTCGATCCCCTGACAAAATCCCAGCTCGCGGATCATTTCTATGTCATAGCGAGTGCGTTGCTGAATACGCTGAGCTTCGAGTAGCTTATCCGCTTCCTTAAATTGCTTCACGCGCTGCTCTAGCTCTTCCTCGATGAGATCAATCGCTCCCATCATCGTATCTCGGGATGAAACGTAATGGGTTTTGGGGAATATGGTGACCCGAGGCAGTTTGTCGTGAATTTCACCGGTTAGGGGATCAAACCTCGAAATATTTTCGATTTCCTCGTCAAAGAGTTCAATTCTGATAGCCAACTCATCCGACTCAGCAGGGAAAATATCAATAATCTCACCCCGAACACGGTAGGTGCCGCGCCGAAAATCAATGTCGTTACGGGTGTATTGCAATTCGGCCAATTGCCGCAAAACGCCCCGCTGATCAATAATTTCTCCCCGAGACAGGTGCATGACCATCTTAAAGTAGGACTCGGGATCACCCAGACCGTAAATTGCCGAGACGGTAGCTACAACAAGACAATCCTCGCGCTCTAGCAGAGCCTTGGTAGCCGACAGTCGCATTTGCTCAATGTGATCGTTGACCTGTGCATCTTTCTCGATAAACGTGTCTGAGGACGGCACATAGGCTTCAGGCTGAAAGTAATCGTAATACGACACGAAGTATTCAACCGCGTTATTGGGGAAAAACTCCTTGAACTCGCCATAGAGCTGCGCAGCCAGAGTCTTGTTATGCGCCATAACAATGGTGGGGCGCTGCAGCTTTTCAATGACGTGCGCCATTGTGAAAGTCTTACCCGAGCCGGTAACACCGAGCAAAATTTGCGAGGCTAGCCCTGCCTGAATACCCTCGGTCAGCTGCACTATTGCAGCAGGCTGGTCTCCTGCAGGCTCGAAGCTGGATGAAATTTCAAACAATTTTGACAAAAAAGCACCTCTAAAAACTTCTGCTCCGGGGGTCAAGGCAGAGTATGAATGATTTGAAGTCACCGCAGGGAAACCATTGACGACAGATGCGCGACAGTAGGTTGGGTATTGACACTCCGCGGGCTGCTAATTACTATTCGCGCCTTCCTTACGGAAGCCTTTCCGCCTTAGCTCAGTTGGTAGAGCAACTGACTGTTAATCAGTGGGTCGCTGGTTCGAGCCCAGCAGGCGGAGCCATATAAAAGATAAAGATCAACAGCCTGGCTGTTGGTCTTTTTTTTGGTCCCATAAAACACCCGCCATGACTGCATTGCTTCCGGATTTAGTCCCCACAAATCGGGCAGCGCTGCCGAGGCCATTAAGTCCTTATACCTCGCATACATAGAGACTTACTCGCCGTACTTCTGAGTTGGAGCGGGTGATGGGAATCGAACCCACGTCTAAAGCTTGGGAAGCTTTCGTTC
>ENA-ORDA01000784-ORDA01000784.1-marine-metagenome-genome-assembly--contig:-NODE-784-length-29819-cov-3.680654_pt1 | contig 29819 bp, 29 predicted proteins | sample MGYA00237778_ERZ508506 | MGnify/ENA primary metagenome ERZ508506 (study PRJEB26177, sample SAMN06267891) | marine metagenome | isolation source: Monterey Bay, California, USA | place: Pacific... | reverse complement strand
AAAACACCTCAGATAGACCACGATGGATGGGCATGGATGCTTCACGGCGACATGGGAGAAGACAACACTAAGCATTTAGTTTTAAATAAAGAGGATGCTGCTGAAGGCCAGTGGATTGAATCAGGACCTCATTTAATGCTATTTCCAAAAGATCCAGCTACCTTAGAAGGGAACACTACCGACTTTATGACTGGTGCTCCTTACATCATGTTTAAAGGAACTGGTTACGATCATCTTATGATTCCCGTGGAAAACTACTTTGATTATCAACCACAACAATAAATATTGTTTAACAATACCCCCTTATTAATAGAGGGGATATTTGTTTAAATCAAAAATCATTGATTCGATCCTTATAAATAAGGTTTCATTTTTTTTGCATTTATTGTCTTAACTTTGTGTATTATATGTTTTTATTATCTCATTGAAAGACCAAACCAAATAACACCAAAACCACCAATCATCATCAATACTGCAACTGATTTTAAAAAAACTATTTTTTTCATAAATCAAAAATAATTTAAATAGCATTGAAACAAAAATAAATACAACTGCAATACTACTGCATTGAATTTATAAAAAAGTATATCCAAACTAAAGGTATGTTATCTTCAGAAATTACTAATAGCTGTTTTAAGACACTTTTCTAATTAATCGTTAAAGTTGTTTATTTCCAAACTTTACTAACAATTGAGTTAAATTTAAAAATATGAAATTATTTTATTTCATTTTATTCTTGCTTACTACTTTACTACTTTCAAATGAATGCTTAGGACAAAAGCCCAGTAGTGATGGAGAATACACCTTTAAAAGAGGAGATTTTAACGGAATAGGAAAGTGGTACATGGGGAGAGAAATTGCCTATGTAATGGGATTTGAAGGAATTAATTGGCTAGAAAGATTTGATCGAGAAAAAGAAGAAAATGTTTCTACTTTGATTAAAAACATGAAAATTAAATTTAATGATACCATTGCAGATATTGGAGCTGGTTCTGGGTATCATGTATTTAGATTAGCTCCATTAGCCAAAAAAGGCCTCATATACGCAGTAGACATTCAAAGTGAAATGTTAATGGCAATTGAAAAGACAAAAGAGTCTAGAAAAATTAGAAATATTAAAACAATTCTTGGAAATGATAAAAGTATTCATTTACCGAATAATTCAGTTGATAAAATTTTAATGGTTGACGTGTATCATGAGTTTAATTTTCCAGTTGAAATGATAGCCTCCATGAAAAACGCATTGAAATCTAATGGACAATTATTCTTAATCGAGTATAGAAAAGAAGACTCAAAGGTTCCCATCAAAAAAATACACAAAATGACTGAAAAACAAGCTGTGAAAGAAATGGAAGCCGCTGGCTTTAAGCTTAAAGAAAATATCGATAATCTTCCATGGCAGCATTGTATGGTTTTTATGAAAAGATGAAAATAAGTGAAAACTAAATTTTTATTTTACTCTATAATTCGTAGAAAAATCTTCTAGATGAATAACCTGTAATTACACTCAATATTTTTTTTAGTTTTAGGGTATGGAAAAATTATCTTCTCAATTTTTAAAAGATACTGGCGCAAAAGTACCTATCATATGTGGTCCGATGTACCCTGGTTCAAACCCAGAATTAGTTGCAGCTGTTTCAAATTCTGGGGGCTTCGGTGTTGTTCAACCACTTGCATTAACTATTCTTTATGGACATGATTTTAGAAAAGGATTACAATTAATTAAGAAATTGACTAAAAATCCCTTTGGAGTTAATTTTACGATTTTTGGAGGGGCAAATAAAAAGTACCACAAGCAAATGGAAAGGTGGATGGAAATTTCAATTGAAGAGGGGGTAAAATTTTTTTTAACTTCTTTAGGAAAACCTAATGAAATTTTAAAAGTAGCCAAACAGCATCAAGTTAAGGTTTACCATGATGTACCCAATAAAAAAGTAGCTTTAGCGATGAAAGATGTTGGAGTGGATGGGTTGAATTGTATTAATTGGCGGGGGGGAGGACAAACTGGAATACAGTCTGCGGAAAATTTCATAGAGGAATTGCATGATATTGGTATTCCCCTAATTTGTGCTGGTGGAATTAGCAGTAAAGAAGATTATAAAAAAGCTCTAGAGATGGGATATGCAGGTATTCAAATGGGCACAAGATTTTTAGCAACTCATGAGTGTAAAGTAACTCAAAGTTATAAACAAGCAATTATTGATTCTTCTGAGGAAGACATTGTTTGGACCAATAAGATAGCAGGAAATAATTCCTCTGTTATTAAAACAAAAGATGTAATGCAAGGTGGCTTAAGGACTGGTCCCATCATCAATTTTATGTTGCGACAATCTAAATTGAAAAGGTACGCTCGAATGTATTTGATGAGCAGAGGACTTAAAAATTATAACAAAACTGCCTTTGACGATTCTGTTCAATTTTGGCAAGCTGGAAAAGGGGTTGGGAATGTTCAATCTGTAAAATATGTAGCTGATATTATCGAAGAATTTTCTTTGTAAAAAAGAAACAATGATGAGATTTAAATTTATTATTTCTTTTAAAAATTAGTTTAACAAAAAAAGCTCTTTTAAAAAGAGAGGCTAATTAGTCGATTTATTTTTAATTTTGTGACATGGAACAATATGGTTTAAATGAATTGCTAATTGGTCTTTATTTAACTCTAGGGTTTTATGCTATAACAAGGACAAATTATTTCATTAGTAAAAGAAATAAAAATTGGGGTTTACAGATTCATTGGGCTTTACATCTTATTAATGTTGTTATTTACTTCTATATTTTATCTAACTTAATTTAATGAAAAGATTTTTTTCAAGACCTGCAATTTTAGTTGCTGTCATTTTTATTTTCATTTTCTATTGCTTTTTAGTTTTTAAATAATTCAAGTTGGAGTTCTTGGGTACTATTTGATAAAGACGATAATACAATAAAACCAAAGAAACTTACTACATAAGTAAAAAAAACTATAACTATTTATATACGCTTTAGTAGCTTCTTTAAGCGTAAATGAGTAGATACTAACTAGTGTATTAAGATGCTTCAAATAGATTTATAATCCACTCTGCCAAGAATGAAACTAGCTAGTAATGGAGTAAGTGAAGACTTGCCTTTGTTTGTGTGATAACTTAGGTTATATATTTTAGGTATATTGAACTACATTAAAACAAACACGATGAAAAAAATACTTATATTCTGTCTTCCAATTTTAACAGTTATTCTGTTTTCTTGTCAAGACAATGACATTGCATCAAAATCTAATCTCAAATATCAAAATAATTTATCAACGGCAAAAAAGTTTTTTGAACTTTTTTTAACGGAAAACCTTGATGCTCAAATACCTCTAATATGTCCTGGAGTAACTCATTATCCCCCATTTTATGGTTCTGAGCCTGGAAATTATGATGCTTTTATAGCAGCAGGAAAAGGATGGATGGATAATTTTGATGAAATAACATACAATGCCGAAGTTTGGTTACCAGGTACTGATTCTTTAGGTATTTTTGATGGAAGTGTAAGAACATATGGTTCTTGGAGTGCTAAAAACACAAATACAGGAAATATGATACAAAATCGAGCATATCACTCTTTTGAATTTAATGACGCTGGACAAATTCACGAATTAAGAGACTATTTTGATGCTAGTGGTGCAATGAACGCTGCGATGGCCTCAGAAAAATAATTTATTATAAAGTAGAATAATTACTATCCATTTAAAGGAAAACCCTCCGCTTGGGAGGGCTTTTTTTATTTTTAATACACAGACCAATCAGTATACCTTGAAGTCCAAGTTCCAATTTTTGACAATCCTTCATCAACAGTTCTTAATCTTTGGTTAACTTCTTGATTTAATTTGGTAGGAGCTCCGTTACTATCATAAAACAGATCTCTAGCTTCATTCGATTCAAAAATCCAAATCATACCCATAGCACCCTTATTTTCACCTCTTATTCCTTTTACTAAATTAACTTTAGCTCCTTTAAATTCTTTTTCATAGTTAGGGATGGTTTCATTAAGAAAATAATTTTCAAATTGTTCCATAGTTGCTCCCCTTTTTAGGTTAATTTTTAATGTATGAATTCCCATTAAACTTCCTTGATTAAGAGAATTAGGTGACAAAGAATTCATCATTCCTCCTAAATCAAACCAATCTCCACCTCTAAAAATTTTACCTTCATTAAACTCAAAAGAATGGTAAGTTGTTAAACTAGTTTCTTTACCAGTTGAGGCATGAGTAGAAGTCCATGTTCCATAAACACGAGTGCTTCCATCAGGTATTCCAGTTTCAGTATTCACACCAGGCAACCAATAATCGGCTGTAAATTTCATGTTGTTAAATTCTGATTGATAACCTCTAATAGCTTCTTTTACATCTTCTATATCTCCCATATCCATTCCATAAACAGGCATGTGCCATTCCATCTCAGGATGTAAGTATTCAAACATTGCTTCTGCATTTTCCTCTTCGTGCAGTTTTAGGTATGCTTTTGCAATTTCAGTGTTTTTTTCAAACTCTACTTTGTAAGCATTATTGGTGCATGAATAAACAAATAATACCGATAAAATTATAATAAAATATTTCTTCATTTTAAATTGATTTATGATTAATATTTACTAATCTACAAAAAAAAAATCTCGTTTAGGAGGGGAATTATTTGATAATTAAAATAAAGTTATTTTGTTCCAATAATTAATTTCTTTAAGTTACACGTACAAATTAAATATTTTTATTTTTAGTATTATGAGACATAACTTTATAGTAATTCTTGCAGCAATTAATTTCTTTTTTATTTTCTCCTGCGATAGACGTCAAACTAATGAAATAAAAAAAACACCAAATATCCTTATTATTTTTGCAGATGATCAAAGAGCTGATGCTCTTGGTATTGCTCAGAACCCATATTTAAAAACCCCTAATATTGATGATTTAGCAAAAAATGGTGTACTATTTGAAAATTGTTATGTTATGGGTGGTCACCATGGAGCGATCTGTGCTCCTAGTCGAGCGATGCTTTTAAGTGGAAAAAGTCTATTTCATGTTTATGACCGTTTGGAAGAGGTTGAAACCCTTCCAAATTATTTAAGTAAAAATGGTTTTCAAACTTTTGCAACAGGAAAGTGGCACAACGGAGCAGAAAGTTTTGAAACTAACTTTCAAGAAGGAGCCAAAGTTATGCTTGGCGGAATGAGTGATCACTTTAATGTGCCTTTAAGAGATTTAGATGAATACAATAAATTGAATAACCCTCACAATGAGGGGTTTTCTACTGATATTTTTACAGAAGCAACATTAGATTATTTTGACAGGTATCAAGCATCCAAAAAAGAAAAACCTTTCTTTTGTTATCTCGCGTTTACCGCACCTCATGATCCTCGATCTCCTTCTCCAAAGTATTCTGATATTTATTCAAATAATGAAATTCCAGTTCCAGAAAATTTTAAACCTCTACACCCCTTTAGGTTTGATGATTTTAATGTTAGAGATGAGACTCTTGCTCCATGGCCAAGAACCTGTGACGATATTCAGTCTTCTATAGCAGAATATTATGCCCTAATTCAGCATATTGATGATCGTGTAGGAGATTTAATTAAACGCCTTAAGAAATATGATTTATATGATAATACTGTAATTATCTATGCAGCAGACAATGGATTGGCTCTAGGAAGTCATGGCCTTTTGGGTAAGCAGAACCTTTATGAGCATAGTACTAAAGTTCCAATGATCATAAGTGGTCCTAAAATTCCTAAAGCTCAAACTTCTAAGGCCCTTGTTTATTTGTTTGACCTTTTTCCTACCCTAATCGATTATTTAAATTTAAAAGAACCGGAAAATATCGATGGTGAATCTTTGATGGATATTATTAATAAGAAGGAAAAATACGTGCGCTCAAGTTTGTATACAGCTTATAGAAATACTGTTAGAGCTGTAAGAAACGAGAATTGGAAACTTATCTATTATCCTCAAATTAATGTCAAACAGCTTTATAATTTAAAAGAAGATCATAATGAACTTAACAATCTAGCAGAAAAATCTGCTTATAAAACTAAAATTCAAGAGATGATGAACCTTCTTGAGTTTCACAGAATTGCTTCAGATGACACTATAAATCTATATCCTTCCAGGATTCAATCTAAAGAATATGACTATAAAGACTTGGTTCAAAAGTTAGACCCATGGCAGCCTGCTTATATTATTGACAAATATTTTCCCAAGGGAACAACTAGAGATTGAGTTTATATATTTTTATTAGTGTTTTAAGCTATATGAAACAAAAAGAAAAGTACGTTACTTTCCAATACAGAATTGACTAAAAATAGCTCCTAATACATCATGATCTGCATCAATCTTTCCGGTAATACTTCCAATATAAAAAATAGCTTCTTTCATTTCAATACTTAATAAATCTCCTGGAATATCATTTTCCAAACCATCCATAGTAATTTCTACGGCTTTAAAAGCGTTTATGAGCGCATGATAATGACGACTGTTATTCACAACAACAGTATTATTTTCGCCCATTTTCTTAAGGGTGTTTACTAAGTGAACCTTAAGTGGGGCTATACTTTCTGAGGTTAGGGTTGAGATTCCCATTCCAAAAGCATTTTCTTTATTGTCAAGGGCAGAAAGTAATTTGTTATTTAAATTATTGTCAAATCCTTCAGAATATTGATCAATTTTATTTTCAATTAATACAAGGTTTTGATTTGTATGTTGCAGTGATTTAATTTCTGAAATTAAATCTTTAAATGCTGTAGTTCTTTCATACAAGTATATTAAAAGTGAGGCTTGAGTTATTTTTTCTCTAGCTTTTTTAACTCCCATAGCTTCAATCACATCCTTAGTTTCACGTAATCCCGCGGTATCAATAAAACGAAATATAATACCCTCAATCGTTAAAGTATCTTCAATAACATCTCTTGTGGTTCCCGGAATATTGGAAACAATTGCTTTTTCTTCATTGAAAAGTGTATTTAATAGGGATGATTTCCCAGCATTTGGTTTTCCTGCAATTGCAACAGGCACTCCATTTTTTATTACATTTCCATAAATAAATGATTCTTTAAGAATATAAATATCATTATGTAAGCTACTTAATAAGTCTTTTAGTTGATCTTTATTAGCAAAGCTCACTTCTTCTTCACTGAAATCTAATTCTAGCTCTATTAGTGCTTTAAATTGAATAAGCTGTTGCCGAAGTTTCTCCATATTTTTAGAAAAACCTCCTCTCATTTGTTGCATTGCAATTCGGTGTGCTGCTTCGCTTTCAGAAGCTATTATATCAGCTACTGCTTCGGCTTGACTCAAATCTATTTTTTTATTAAGATAGGCACGTAATGTAAATTCTCCTGCTTGAGCTGGAAGAACTTTAGATTCCAGAAAGCAACTGATTATTTTTTGAAGTATGAACGAAGAACCATGACACGAAATTTCTACAACATCTTCTCCCGTATATGAATTTGGAGCTTTAAATGAGGTGACTAATACTTCATCAATAAGCTGTTCGACATAAATAAAATCAGCTAAAAAAGCAGTATTTGGAAGAATATTTTCCCAAGATTTTTTATTTTTTGGAAAAATGAATAACGCAGATTTTTCAATAGCTAAATCACCTGAAAGTCTTATAACACCAATAGCTCCAGCTCCATTTGGAGTAGATAGTGCTATAATGGTTCCCTCGCTTAACATAATTAAATTTATTAAATATTTTTAGTGAAAGTTGCACGTCTTTTGTGCTGGCGGTTTTCATAGTTTTTCCATAATTTTTGAATGGCTGTATTTTCTTTTAATTCAGGATTAGTCTCAACAATGGTTATGTTGTGCTTATTAAAAGTTTTCTGTATTTCATTAAATATAATTGCTGTAATTCCTTTATTTTGGTAATCAGGATGAACACCAATAAGATAAAATGAAGCACGATTATTAAACCACATAGCTTTTAATAAATTATAAATATTAAATAAAGTTACTTTACCATTAATTCTTTGAAGAGCTCTAGTGAAACATGGCATTGTAATAGTAAATGCGATAAGACGATTGTTTTTGTCAACAACACATTTTACAAAGTCTTTATGAACATATTTAAAATAACGTTTTTTATAATGTTCAATTTGATAATTTTGAATAGGCACAAATGTTTGAAGTTTGTTGTAGGTTTCATCTAACAGATTAAACATCTGATCTATATAAGGAATAATTTCTTTCTTATTTTTAAAATCCAGAACCTTTAAATTAAATCGCTTCATTATGACACTGGAGAAGCGTTTTACTTTTTCAGGTGAATCTTCAAAGTTAGCAATTTTGATTTCATACTCAACCCATTGAGCAAGTAATGAAAACCCAAGTTCTTTAAGATGAGTTGCATAATACGGATAATTATAAATAGTAATCATTGTGCTAGGCTCTTCAAATCCTTTTGTTAACAAACCTGCTTTATCAAGGTTAGAAAACCCAACGGGTCCTTCTATATGGTCTAGTTTATTTTCTTTTCCAAAGCAGACTACTTGTTCTAAAAGTAATTTTGAAACAGCTATATCATCTACAACATCAAACCATCCAAAACGCACTTTATTTTTTTTTATTTCTTTAATTTCAATCCAATTGATAATTGCGGCAATTCGTCCTACAATTACCCCTTTTTTAAATGCGAGAAAAAAACGTGCTGATGAGTTTTGATATACAGGGTTTATTTGGCGGTCAATAGTTTCGACTTCCTCATTTATTATTGGCGGAACCCAATAAGGATTATTATCATATAATTTGAAAGGAAACTTTACAAAAGCAACATAATCTTTATTCTTAGTAATGCGCTTTATGGTAATTTCTTGCTCCATATACTTAACTTTTGGCTTTGCGATTTCTTTTCCGCTCTACTTTACTGCTTTTCTTTAAAGTTTTATTAAGCTGTTTTTCTTCTTTTTTAAGTTTTTTAAATTCTAATTCTGCAGAACTTTGATAGTCTTTATGGAAATCTAAGCGATAGGATATCCCCAAATTTAATAACAGTTGATTAGGTGTGTCTTTAAGATTCGAGCCAATAGTTCCCTCAAATTGAATGTTATTTCCAAATAAATATGCTGCTCCAAGTCTAAACAAACCATCATTATATAAATCGCTTTTTATTCCATGATGTTCAAGGTAAACAGACCAGAGCTCATCCAAAGCATGGGTCAAGGTCAAGATGTAGCTTTTTTCAGGATATTTAGAAAGGTAACGGTTATAGGTGAAATTAGTCACAAAAACCCAGGTGTCTAAAAAGTGAGATTGAGTCGCAAGTGTAGCTCTTAAGTGAGCAAAAGGCTCTTTATCTTGAGTTACATTTAAATTTTGGAAGAAAACAGGACGATAGATGTTTCCAAATATATTATTAAAGGGAAAGGGATTGTTTTTTTCAAAACTAATATTACTTCCAATAATAAGAGAAGCAGCAGGAAGCAAATCACGTAGCTTAAAATTATTATTTGACTTCCAACTATAGGGATTTACTTTTCGTTCCCTTTTAAACGGATCATAAAGGAGGTATTTTAAACCAATAAAATTTTGAAGAAACCCTGATTTTGGAATAATAATTTGTTCTGTTGGAATTTTAGAGGTCAGGTTTCCGCTTAGAAACTGTCCCTGATAGGTTAACTCTAGAGTTTCTTTAAGGAATCCCCATCTTAAAGAAAGAAAACTAATACCACCATTAAAAGTTGAATTATTATATCCTGAATGGGAATAACGTTTAATTGCAAAGCCAGCTTCGGCTTGTACTACACTTTTTCCCACTGCAAAAGCACCAATTGATCGACCAGGTCTATTAGAATTTATCTGGTCGGTATATTGTCCTTTTGCGAAAAAACAAGTGGCTAAAATAATTACACTGAAAATGCTGCGAATCATAATGCAAATATAGGGTAAGAAAGTATTATCTTGATAAGTTTGATTCTGTTAATGCCTGATAAATTCCCTTTGGTTCAACGCGAATTAATTACTTTTGTAAATTAAACACAATTCATTGGGTATACTTTTTAAATTTCTTTTATTTTTTTTTGGAGGTATCTATCTATTACGATTGATATCCCCCTTTCTTTTTAAACTTTTAATAAGTAATCTTATTCAAAAAGCTAAAAAGAAAAATCATTCTACTAAAGAAACTCCTAATGACCCAAAAAAAGCTAAGCCTTCTTCGAACTCTATAGGAGAATATATTGATTATGAAGATATTGATTAAAGATTTGATTCGTTCTTTTTTATTACCCCATGGCCTCATTATTTTGGTTTTTGGATTTTTATCACTTGCTTTTTATTATCCCTTACTAGAGGGGAAAATACTAATTCAGTCAGATATTCGTCAATATGAGGGAATGTCCCGCGAGCTAAATGACCATAGAACAGAAACAAGAGAAGAAACCTATTGGATAAATAATGCCTTTGGAGGAATGCCTACCTATCAATTAGGAGCTAAATATCCAGCAGATTTCTTAAGTCCTATTTATTCTTTTGTACGAATTTTACCTCGACCAGCACACATACTCTTTTTGTATTTTATGGGTGCTTATTTATTGTTATTAGTCGCAAGAATACCTTATCGAATTTCATTTTTCGGTGCTTTAGCTTTTGGTTTTTCCACCTATCTTTTAATTATTCTTCAGGTTGGACATAATACAAAAGCTTTGGCAGTGAGTTTTTTTTCTTTTGTAATTGCGGGACTAATACTGTTGTTTCAAAAAAAATATTTCACTGGCTTTATTCTTTCAACCCTAGCCTTAGGTATGCAGATCAGGGCCAATCATTACCAAATGACCTATTATTTATTGTTATTACTTGGAATCTTTATTATATCATATGGAATTAGTGCTTGGAAGGAAAAAAAAGGTTCTTCTATTCTTATCGCTCTTTCATTATTAATTTTATCTGGTATTTTATCTTTAGGATTTAATGCAACTCCACTTTTAGCTACTGCAGAATATTCCAAATTCAGTACCCGTGGCAGAAGTGAATTGAAGCTTCAGCCTGATGGAATTCCAAAAGAGCAAAGTAGTGGATTAGAATACGATTACATTACTGAATATAGTTATGGGATTTTTGAAAGCTTAAATCTTTTTGTTCCAAGAATTCAGGGGGGGGGATCTAGTGAAAATTTAGGAAAAGATCATGGAGTTTATGATTTTTTAAGAGCAAGAGGAGTAGGGCAAGACCAAGCAATTCAATTTTCTGAGAACGTTCCAACCTATTGGGGATCTCAGCCAATTTTAGAAGCACCAGCCTATGTTGGAATAACTGTTTTGTTTTTTGCCCTATTTGCCTTATTTTTTGTTAATGGACCACTCAAAAATGCTTTAGCCATTGGTGTTTTATTCTCTCTTTTGCTCTCTTGGGGTAAGAATTTTAATATCCTTACGCAATTATTTATCGATTACTTTCCTTTTTATAATAAATTTAGAGCAGTTTCTTCCATTCAAGTAGTTTTGGAACTTTGTATGCCCATTCTTGCATCTATGGGTTTGTATTGGATCTTTAGCAAAGCCGATTCAGTAAATGTTAAACGACTTTTAAAAGTGGGACTTCTTCCCATTGGAATTTTAACTTTACTCTTGTTTTTTAAATCTTCATTGTCTTTTCTAGGATTAAATGATGGTTATTTTGAAGAAATTTACGGGGTAGATTTAGTTAATCAAATTGTGAGTGCGAGAAAATCTATTTTCAATCAAGATTTAGTAAGAGGAATTCTCTATTGCCTCGTTCTCATGTGCCTTGTTGTTGCTATAAATACTAATAAAGTAAAAAAACCCGTTGCACTTATTATTGTTTTAGGAATTTTACTTTTTGACTTATTGGGAATATCAAGTCGCTATATTGATTATGATGGATTTGTTTCAAAAAAAAATACTCAGAATTCCTTTAGGCAAACTAAGGCAGATAAAGCCATTCTCCAAGACACAACCCATTATCGTGTGTACGAGCCACAACTTCGATTAAATGGAGCTAGAACAGCTTATTTTCATAATACAATTGGTGGATACCATGGTGCCAAGCCTCGTCGTTTTGAAGAGTTATATAATTATTATAATACTCATCAAATTTCTGGGGTATTGGATATGTTAAATATTAAATATATTCTGTTTCCAAATCAAGAAACCGGAACCTTAGAACCATTAAAAAACCCTAATTTTTTCGGACCTGCATGGACCGTTCAAACATTAATTGAAATACCTACTGCCGATGCATTGCTTAATCGATTAAAAATAACAGATCTTAAAAGAGAAGCCCTTTTTATAAAGGGAAGTTTAGGTATTGATGTTGCCAAAGAATATAAATTAGATTCTTTAGCTACTCTAGACCTCAATAAGATTACATCTAATAAAATAAATTATAGGGCAACCAGTTCTTTTTCACAGTTTATTGTTTTTTCAGAAATGTATTACCCTGAAGGTTGGACAGCAAAGGTAAATGGAAAAGAAACGCCCATCTACAATTTAAATTATGTTTTACGTGGAATTTCTGTACCTCCAGGAGTATCTGAAATAGAATTTGAGTTTACTCCTCTCATTATAGCAAAAGGAACTACTATTCGATGGATAACAGTCTTTCTGTTTTTATTGAGTATTTTAACACTTGGGTATTTTCAATTCCGTAAGAGAAAAATATTATAGGTATGGGTATAATTGCTAAGCAGTCTATATATAATGTTTTAAGTATTGCACTAGCTTTTATTATTGGTGCATTCAATATGTTGTTTTTATATCCTAAATTTCTTGGAAAAGAGTTTCAAGGACTTATTGTAGCTCTTTTAGCAAATTCAAACCTAATTCAACCCTTTGTCTCTTTTGGAGTTCAACACACTTTAATAAAATACTTTAGTGATTCTAAAACTCAAAAACAACGTGATAGATTATTATGGTTCTCTTTATTGTTGCCATTAGTTATTCTTTCCGCAATAATTCCTTTGTATTATTATTTTAATATTCAAATTTTAAATTTTTTAACAAATAGCAATAAAACCGTATTGGGATTTCCAGTGTTAATTCTTGCTATAGCAATTTCAACGGCTTATTTCGAAATCTTTTTCAGTTGGTTGAGGGTTCATCTTCAGTCTATATTTGGTAATTTTTTAAAAGAAGTATATCCTCGTTTTTTAACATTCATTCTACTAATTTCTTTTGCTTTTGAGCTAATAGGTATAGACAAATTTATTTTGTTTTTAATTATTGGTTATTACCTCCGCCTCTTAATTGTGGCCTTATATAGCTTTTATATTTACACCCCAAAATTTGAATTTAAACTTCCACAGGCATGGCTTTCTATGTTAAGGTATAGTAGTTTAATTTTTCTTTCTGGAGCTGCAGCAAGTTTCATTTTAGACATTGACAAATCAATGATTTATACTCTAACTTCAAATGAAAATGTAGCTTTTTATGCAGTTGCTTTATACATTGCAACAGTTATTGAAGCCCCAGGAAGGGCAATGTTTCAGATTACAAGTCCTCTTGTCGCTAAAGCATTAAATGAAAATGATACTAAAAGACTGGAAGTATTATTAAAAAAAAGTAGTACAAATCTTATGATAGTTAGTGGCTTCGTATTTTTAATTATCAACTTAAATTTAAATGATTTCTATTTGATTATTAATCAAGAAGGTTATTCTTCAGCAGCAAGTGTTGTTATTATTGTTTCAATGGGTAAATTTTTTAGCATGTCTATGGGATGCCTAAACAATATAATCAGTAATTCCAAGTATTATACTTACGTATTTTGGTTTTCCATTATCTCAGCCTTTTTAGCTATTGTTTTAAACTATACCTTTATTGAATCCTATGGAATTATTGGAGCTGCAGTCGCGACTCTTATGGTTATTCTATTTATAAATTCATGTAAAATAGTTTTGGTAGCTATTTTATTTAAGATTCATCCATATTCTAAAAAATCTTTAGGTATAATGATGAGTTTAATATTTATTTATTTAATAATATTCAATATACCTTCGTTTATCAACCCCATAATTTCAATAGTCACAAGGAGCTTATTTATTTTGGGACTTTTTATAGTTCCTTTATTCAAGTTTAAATGGTCAAGTGACATTGAAGAAATTTTCACTAAAGTGAAATCACGATTATTTTAATTTATTGCAAAGGTAGTGACCGGTATGTGATTTTTTAATTTTTGAAATTTTCTCGGGAGTCCCTTGACCCACAAGGTACCCCCCTGCATTACCTGCTTCAGGGCCTAAATCTATCAAGTGATCTGCGCATTTAATAAGATCCAAATTATGTTCTACAACCACTATAGTATGCCCTTTGTTAATTAGAGAATTAAAAGAAATTAAAAGTTTTTGGATGTCATGAAAATGAAGTCCAGTAGTGGGTTCATCAAATATAAAAAGCACCTTTTCTTTACTTGTTCCTTGGCTAATAAAAGTAGCAAGTTTAATTCGTTGTGCTTCACCGCCAGATAAAGTAGCAGAGGATTGCCCAAGAGTAACATACCCTAGACCAACATCTTGAAGAGGTTGTAGTTTTTGAATTATTTTTTTGGATTCATGGTTTTTAAAGAAAGATATTGCATCATCTACTGTCATTTCAAGAAGTTTGTTAATGGATACATCTTTAAACTTAACTTCTTGAATTTCATTTTTAAAACGCCTTCCATTACAGTGTTCGCATTCCAATACCACATCAGCCATAAACTGCATTTCAATGGTAATAGTTCCTTCTCCTTTACAGTTATCACATCGACCTCCATCTACATTAAATGAAAAATGTTTAGGCTGATAATTTCTGTTTTTAGATAAACTTAATCCAGCATATAGAGCTCTAATATCATCAAAGGCTTTTACGTACGTAACAGGATTGGAGCGTGAAGATCTGCCAATAGGATTTTGATCAACAAACTCAACACCTTTAAGAGTGCTTAAATCTCCCTTTAAATCATTATAAGCACCTGGTTTTTCTGAATAAATGTCAAAATGTCGTAAGAGAGCAGGATAGAGTATTTTTTTAACCAAACTTGTTTTTCCACTTCCAGAAACACCACTAATTACAGTAAGACATCCTAATGGTATTTCAATATTAATATTTTTTAAATTATTTTCCCTAGCACCAATAATTTCAATTTTTGCATTAGAGGTTCTTCTATTTGCAGGAACTTCAATTTTTCTTTTACCATTTAGATAATCAGAAGTAAGACCATTGCTTTTTAGAATAATATCAAAGGAACCTTGTGCAATTATTTTTCCCCCCAGTGTTCCAGCCTCAGGACCGATGTCAATTACTTGATCTGCAGAATTCATAATTTCTTCATCATGTTCAACAACAATGACACTATTCCCTAGATCTCGAAGTGTTTTCAATACTGTAATTAGTTTTTCGTTATCTCTAGAATGAAGTCCAATAGATGGTTCATCTAAAATATACATTGAACCAACAAGACTACTTCCAAGCGAAGTAGCCAATTGAATTCGCTGTGATTCCCCCCCAGAGAGTGTATTTGATCTCCTGTTAAGCGTTAAGTAACCTAAGCCAACTTCTTTCACAAATTGAAGCCTACTTTTTATTTCTTTAAGAAGACGTTTTGAAATTTCATGATCTTGCTTTTTAAGGGTTAACGAATCAAAAAATAAGGCTAATTCATCAATAGAAATTTCTAACAAGTCTGGTAAGCTTTTATCACAAATTTTAACGTAGGTCGCTTGATCTTTTAAACGTGATCCTCCACACTGAAAACATTTTGTTTTTCCTCTATAGCGGGAAAGTAAAACACGGTTTTGAATCTTATAATTTTTAGCTTCAATTTTCTTAAAAAAGGGAGTTATCCCTGTAAAATATGAGTTACCCTTCCATAATACTTCTATTTGTTTTTTTGAAAGTTCAAAATAGGGTTTGTGGATTGGAAATTCAAAACGATACGCATTATTAATTAAGTTATTATGGAATTTTCGCATACCAGTTCCGCGCCAAGGAACAATTGCATCATCATAAATAGACAAAGAAGTATCTGATATTACTAATTCAGGATCAATCCCAATAATATCTCCAAATCCCTCACATGCAGAACAAGCGCCTAAGGGATTATTAAAGCTAAATAAATGAACGTTTGGTTCTGAAAATATAAGATCATCCATTTCAAACTTATTCGAAAAGTTATGACGTTTTTTATCTGATAAATTTAAAAGAGAGCAATAACCTTTACCCTCATAAAATGCTATTTCAATAGCATCTGAAACACGGTTGTAAAAATCTTCTTCATGGCGAATAATTAATCGATCAATCACCAAATCAAAGCTTTTTTTAGGTAATTGTTTTAATGAATCAATAGTAAAGACTTTTTCTTTGTAATAAATACGTGCAAAACCTTGTTGAATAAATATTTTTAATTTTTCCGCTAATGTTCTGTTGGGCTCATCTATTATTGGTGCTAAAAGTAATAACCTGTCTCCTTCTTTGGTGCTTTTAAGTAAATTAATTATGTCGGTTACGTTATCTTTTTTAACCTCTTTGTTTGATATGGGAGAATAAGTTTTTCCAATTCTTGCGAATAATAGCTTTAAATAGTCATAAATCTCAGTTTTTGTACCCACTGTGGATCGTGGATTTGAGGTATTTACTTTTTGCTCAACTGCAATGGCGGGTGAGAGTCCCTTAATAAAATCAACTTTAGGTTTATTGAGGCGACCCATAAATTGTCGAGCGTAAGAAGAAAGACTTTCAACATAACGTCGCTGTCCCTCTGCATAAAGTGTATCAAATGCTAAAGACGACTTACCAGATCCGGATAAGCCTGTTATTACAGTCAATTTATTTCTAGGAATAGCAATGTCAACATTTTTTAAATTATGTAAATGTGCTCCTTTAATGATAATATGGGTTTTTGGATTACAGTCCAAAATATTCTTCATAGTCTTTTTCAAAGGCGCCTAATTTACGATTTTTAAACCGCATTTTTACTGACAAAAACACAAAAACAAACAATTTATTGTTAATAACTTTTAAAAAATGTATATTTGTTAAAAATATTTACCATATAGAACAAAATTACTTTTTAATTATCACGGATTTTTAATGGCATTATTGCCAAAGTAATTTTATTATGGATATAAATAACTCCTCTTTAATTTCAGATGCAATTCTTGTTAAAGAATATATTTCAGGTTCTGAAAAAGCAATTGAAAAATTAATTAATAGGCATCAACTCAGGATCTTTAATTACATTAAATCTAAAGTTTTAGATCGTGATACCGCGGAAGATATCTTTCAAGACACTTTTATTAAAGTAATAAAAACATTAAAAAGTGGTGTTTATAATGAGGAAGGTAAGTTTTTGCCATGGGTCATGCGTATAGACCATAATTTAGTTATTGACTTCTTCAGGAAAAGCAATCGTATTCCAACAATTGAAAATAACGATGAATATGATCTTTTTAGATTTATTTCCGATACATCACCAAATATAGAAAGCATTCTCTTTCAAGATCAATTGGTGAAGGATTTGCAAAATTTAATATTGGAACTTCCAGAAGATCAAAAGGAGGTACTTACCATGAGGTTATACAGAGATATGAGCTTTAAAGAAATTGCTCAAAACACAAACGTAAGCATCAACACTGCACTTGGTAGAATGCGTTATGCTATCATTAATTTGAGAAAGCTTGCTGACGATCATCAAGTTGTTTTAGAGTAGCATACAATTTTAGAGTAATAATAGCGTTATTTAAATATAATTATTTTTATGGCAAAAAATTACTCTGTTAACACGACCAATTCTTCATTAAAACAACTACCTCGGGAAATTGTAATAAAACGTATTATTGCTTTCTCTAAGTCTTACAATAAGCAGCAAAAGGAAAATAAACTTTTAAAAATATTAAAAAATTAAGACATCACTTTTTTAAGTAATGTCTTTCTTCCAATTGTTCTAGTAATTAAATCTTTGTCAATATTCCAGCCTCTTGCCGGAGAATATTCTCTACCATACCATATAATCTGTAAATGTAAATCATTCCACTTGTTTTCTGGAAAAAGACGCTTTGCATCACGTTCTGTTTGAACCACATTCTTCCCATTTGTAAATCCCCATCGATACATAAGGCGATGTATATGGGTATCTACTGGGAATGATGGGACACCAAAAGCTTGAGCCATTACAACACTTGCTGTTTTATGTCCCACAGCAGGAAGTTCTTCTAACGACTTCAGATCTTGAGGAACTAATCCATGATGTTTATTTAATAGTATATGAGATAATTCAAAAATTCCTTTCGATTTCATTGGCGATAAGCCAACTGAGCGAATAATTTTTTGAATTTCATCAACACTTAGGGTAATCATTTTTTGTGGAGTATCGGCTCTTTTAAAAAGTTGTGGTGTTATTTTATTAACCCTCACATCTGTAGTTTGTGCAGATAATAAAACAGCAATCAACAGGGTGTAAGGATCTTTGTGATTCAAGGGTATTGGAATCTCTGGATATAGTTCTTCTAGGGTTTGCATTGCAAAAGCAACTTTTTCTTTTTTTGTCATCAAGATTAATTATCTTCGAAAATACTAAAACACTATGATTATGAAGCCATTAAAAGTAGGAGAAATTCCATCTCCCTTTAACGTAAACGACCATTTAGGAAATCCACAAAGTTTGGAAAACCATAAAGGTTCTAAAGTTGTAATCTTTTTCTATCCTAAAGCAAATACTCCAGGCTGTACAGCGGAGGCATGTGACTTAAGGGATCATTACAAAGAATTAAAGGAAGCAGGTTATGTTTTGTTAGGTGTTAGCGCTGATACAGAAATAAAACATAAAAAATTTGCTGATAAATTTAATTTACCTTTTCCTCTTTTAGCCGACACAGAAAAAACTATTTTAAATTCTTTTGGTGTTTGGGGCCCAAAAAAATTTATGGGTAAGGAATATGATGGAATTCATAGAATGACATTTATTATTGACGAAGAAGGAGTGATTGAACATGTAATTGATAAAGTAAAAACAAAGACCCATGCAGAACAAATCTTAGAAATAGAAGCTTAAAAATTATTTTTCGAAACCTAACATTTTTCCGCTTTTTATTAATTCCGCAATACCATTGGGTAACTCCGTTTCCCATCCGTTCTCTTTATTTTTTATTTTTTGTAAAATATCACGAGAGAAAATAGAAAGTAATCCTTCATCAAAGTCAAAAATATCAATAATTTTATTGTTGTATTTAAAGAATTTGTAAAAGTCTTTCATTCTTGGATGAAGCTTCAAATTGTTACTTGTGATAATTTCACCCGTTTTTTCGTGGCGCATAGGGTATAGGTATACCTTTAGGTTATTGTAAAATAGTTTACCAAAAGCTTCTAAAATACCTCCACTTAAATCTTTATAATATTGCTCGTCAAAAATCTCTACAAAGTTATTGACGCCCATCGAAAGTCCGACTTGCTTTTTTGTATAATTTGAAAAGTAATCTATCAGACGGTAGTATTCTTTAAAATTAGAGATCATTACTGTATGCCCCAATGAACACAAAAGTTTCGCACGGTCCATAAAATCTTTCTCATCAATTTCACCTGAAGCTCTAAGGTTTGATAATGTTATTTCAAAAATGACTTCTGTTTTCTCCTCATCAACATTATTTTCTTTTGAAAAAATAGAGTATGATTTTTCAAACATATCAATGTTCACTTTAGTTACAGGTCGAAAGCTTCCGCGTAGTGCCAAAATATTTTTTTTATATAATATTCTAGCAGGAAGAATATTATTCCCTTTAGGATCAAACATTACGGCATCAGTCATGCCATTTTTGATTAGTTGAAGACTCATTAGTCGATTGTCAACTTCATTGAATTTTGGTCCAGAAAAGTTAATAGTATCTATTTCTATGGCATCACTATCAATATGATCAAAAAGATATCGCAATAATTTTTTTGGAGTATGATTTTTATAAAATGCTCCATAAACTAAATTTACTCCCATAAAACCCAATGCTTCCTGTTGAAGTCTTGCTTCTGCTTGATGAAAACGAATATGTAACGAAATTTGACTGTAAGGTTCATTAGGGTTAGTTTGAAAACGAATTCCCATCCATCCATGACCTTTAAATTTTTTAGCAAAATCAATAGTGGTAACAGTATTTGCAAGTGTAAAAAACATTTTGTTAGGATGATCTTCTTTAGGAATCCTGTTTTCTAAAAGACTCATTTCATGCGAAAGCATTTTATCAAGTCTTGTTTCAGTTACATAGCGACCATCTTTTTCTTCACCATAAATAGTATCACTAAAGTTTTTGTCGTATGCAGAAATTGTCTTAGCGATAGTCCCTGATGCACCTCCGACCCTAAAAAAATGTCGCGCAACTTCTTGTCCCGCTCCAATTTCTGCAAATGTTCCATAAACGTATTTGTTTAGATTTATCCGAAGTGCTTTTGATTCTATTGAGGGTTTATTATCAAAACCGGTGTCTCCTTGAAGATCAGGTGCCATAAATGTAAATATTTAACATTCAAAAGTACAAAGTTCCACTTTATTATATAGCAAATTTTTACCTTTGTTTTTAATATGCTTAAAATTCATTTTTTAGGAACTGGTACCTCTCAAGGAATTCCCATTATTGGGAGTAAACACCCCGTTTGCCTTAGCCTTAACCCAAAAGATAAACGATTAAGAGTGTCTATTATGATTACCTGGGAGGATGTGAATTTAGTTATCGATTGTGGTCCGGATTTTAGGCAACAAATGTTACAAGTAAATTGTGAGACTTTAGCCGGAATTTTATTTACGCACGAACATGCCGATCATACTGCCGGTATTGACGACATTCGACCATTTTTTTTTAAGCAAGGAGAAATCTCTGTATATGGAAGTACTCGAGTAATTAAAAATCTATCCCGTAGGTTTGATTATATATTTTCAAATGTAAATAAGTATCCAGGAGCACCCTCAGTAAATACTTTTGTGGTTAGTCATAAATCTTCATTTAAATTTAAAAATAAAAGGATTCATCCAATTCAATTGATGCATAATAACCTTTCTGTTTTAGGTTATAGAATTGATGACTTTGCCTATTTGACTGATATAAAAACAATTACAAATAATGAAATAAAGAAACTATCAAAAATTGATGTACTAGTTCTTAGCGCTCTTCGAATTGAACCACATCCAAGTCATTTAAATCTTGAAGAAGCCTTGAAATTAATTCATAAAATAAATCCTAGGCGTTGTTATTTAACGCACATAAGCCATTTAATGGGATTTCACGATGAAGTAAGCAATCAGCTTCCTAAAAATGTTTTTTTAGCTTACGACACACTAACAATAACATCTGATTAACGTTTTTATGAAATTTAAAATTGTTTTTTATCTATTTATTTTTGTTTGTATTATTCTTTTCTTTCAATTGATTAATTCAAATAAGTTATTGAATTATCAAGATGATCTTATTCAATCACAAAACAGATTGAACCTTATCTTAAAAGATTCTATTAAGAATTTAAATGAATATCGTAACTCAAATATTTATTTTTCATTGAACTCAAATGGGGAGATCAATTTAAAAGAAAACAAAAAAGAAGAAAGGCTAAAACAATTACTTAGAGAATACAATACCAATAGTAACTTAATAGATTTACTTCCTAAAATACCAAAAGAGAATGTTTTTTTAATTGATCATATCAAGGTTGTTAATTCTCAGTGGGTACTTTTAGGGTTTAAAAGTGATCAACAAAAAGGACAAGCTTTAGTTTCATATCAGATCAATAGCAAGAAAGCAATTGATTTTAGTGAAGTCATTTTTTATATCGAATAATTACAGATTGGTTTTCTCAATCCATTTTAAAAGTTCTGAGAAGTTTTCTTGTGAGATATTGTGTCCATCATTAAATTCTGTATAATGAATACCTGAATTATTATTACTTATGGGCACTATGAATTCTCTTGCCTTTTCAATTGGAATGACGTTATCCTCAATGCCATGAGAAGCATATGCTAAGAAAGTTGGTTTATTTTTAGTGATAACACTCTCATGAAGTAATCCACTAATTGGCATAATTCTTCTAATTTTGTTTGGCTTATAAAATCCTAAAGCCCAACTTAAAATAGCACCTTGACTAAATCCTAATATACTCAAATCCTCTGAGTCTAATTCATAGCGTTCTGATAGTAGATCAATATTTTTAATAATCATGTCCACTGAATTCTTGGCAGCATCCAACTCAGAAGTAACCGCGCCCTTGTTATTGATTCCAATTGGATACCAAGCATAACTTCCGAACCCTAAAGATAATGGAGCTTGAAAAGAAATAATATTATGAGAGATAGGTAGGTAGGGTGCAAAAGAATATAAATCATCCATATTACTTCCATACCCGTGAAGTAAGAAAATAGTTGGTTTTTTTTTTTTGTTTCCTGATCCAGGGCGTATTTTATATTCTAGCATTAAAAAATTATAGAGTATTTAAATGGAATTCTGTTCCACGAATGCAACCGTAAACACTTCCCTTAATATCGGCACCAATAAACATGCAGTTTTTAGATGTTGAGTAAATATTTTCTTTGGTGAATATAGAAGTGCCACTAGGAGTAAAGAGGCTAAAATCTGCAATTGCACCAATTTTAAAACCTGTATTTTTAATCCCAAATCGCTTTTTTCCTCTTGTCAAAAATGAGATTACTTTTTCTAATGGAAAATGATTATGTAGCACTCCAAAAGCTGCTTCTAATCCAATACTTCCTTCATGAGCTTGAATAAATTCAAGATTCTTTAATTCTGGATTTATGGGTTGGTGCATGCTACTTACCATGTCAATAGTTCCGTCTAATAATCCTTCTCTTAGGGACCGTTGATCTGATGCAGATCGAAGGGGTGGAAATATTTTATAATGGGAGTTAAAGTTTATTAAATTTTCATCTGTAAATAAAAGATGTGGAATTCCGACGCCACAACTAATATTTAGGCCTTTCTTTTTAGCGGCACGAACAATCTCTAAACTAGCTGAAGAAGTAATAAAAGGAATGTGTAACTTTCCTTGAGTATAGTCTAAGAGTTGAAGGTCTCTTGCTAAAGTTGTAGTTTCCGCAACTTGAGGTATTCCCTTAAGGCCAAGGTTTGTGCTTATAATCCCCTCATGCATTTGTCCGTTGTTACTCAAAGCTTTATCCATAGGATAAGCCTGGATAAGACCTCCAAAGCTTTGTGAGTAATCCAATGCTATACGTAATAAATTTGGATTGTTATATGAGGTTTTATAATCACCAAAAACCACAGCACCTGCTTTATGTAGATCTAAAAGTGGTGCCATTTGGTTTCCTTTTCCCTCTTCTGTTAAGACCGAACTTATATGCAATGCTGTAAGTTGATTTTTGTTACTCTGAAGTAAATGACTAACATCTGAATGTGTTTCTGTTAGAGGTTTTGTGTTCGGATTAAGTACAATATTCGTGAATCCACTTTTTGCAGCTGTTTGAAGACCATTTTTCAAAGTTTCGCGCTCTTCATAACCAGGCTCTCCAAATGAAACATTTGGATCAAACCATCCTGAAGAAATATGAAGATTTTTTAGATTTATGACTTTAGCTCCCTTATTTTCAATATGATCTTCTAGTTGAGTGACAATTCCTTTTTCAATTAAAACATCCTTTGTTTGATTGTGAAAAGGACTTTTTTCATCTAGTAGCGTTGCATTTTTGAGAAGTAACTTCATATACCGTAAATCTTTGTAAAAATAAGAAACAATTTAGAATAATTTGATCCCCCTGGTATAGACTTGTTAATCAAATGATTTTATCTTAAAGTGTAGCATATCTCTTGTTGATTTTTGAGCTAATATATTCACCGCATGATTACTTAATTGAAGTATTCTTGGGTATCCACCGGTTACTTGTGCATCTCGCATGAGCACTATTAGGGTTCCGTTTGGCGTAAGTTGAACCGTACCTGGTAAAACGGACGTAGTCCAAATCTCTGGTAGTTTATTTATTATTTTTTCTTCTAACTGATAAGCCATACGATTGTTTAGATGACTAATTGTGAAAGTCTGAGTAGCAATTTTTAGTTGAGTTACTGATTCTAATAAATCGAATTCTGGCCCTTTGAATACCTCAATTTCTTTTGTATTATATGAGGGTAAAGGACTTTTTAGCGCGACTCCTTTATTTAATTCAAATGACTCTTTTTTAATTTGTAATATTCTTTTTTTATTGATGTGTCCTGATTTTGTAACATAATTACATTGACTCCTACTACTTAGTATTCTTTCGGTTTGGAGTCCTCCCAAAACAGACATGTAAGTTCTACAACCTTCTTTGCAGGCTCCGCATTCAAGTAAGTCATTTTTTTTAATAAATATAGGATTATACAAAGAAGCTTTATTGCCATTATGCTTAATGTCCATTTGAGCTCCTGTAAATACAATAACTGTTTCAGCATGAAACTTTAGCTTTGGACCTTTAATTGTCATTTCTAGTAAAGCAGCATTCAAGGAATTATTTAAAAGTTTATTAGCCCAATTAAATGAATTCATATCCATGGCACCAGAATAAGGAATACCATATTCTTGTAACCCCATTCTTCCTTGATCTTGAATAGAAGTGTGCCAACCTGGATTAAGAATCTCAATCATAGTGTTATTTTTCTAAAATTTGGAGGAATTCTATTTTTCCTAATTTTTTTGAATGTAGTTTCTGAAATTGAATAAAAGGAAAGAGTATCTCCTGATTTAGCAAAACAAGGCTGTTTAAGATCTGGATCAAACACCGAAGTAGGTGAAGTACCAATTATATTCCATCCTCCCGGGCTTTGGTCTGGATATATGCCAGTTTGTCTACCTCCAATTCCTACAGCACCTTTACAAACTTTTAATGTAGGTGATTTTTTACGAGGATGGTACAATTTAACATCTAATCCTAATAAATAAAGAAAGCCAGGTAAAAAGCCTATAAAATATATTTGATAAATCGGTTTTGTGTGTAATTCAATTAATTGGTGGTGCGATAATTTTAAATGTTTCGAGAGAACGGTTAAGTCTGAAGCATATTTAGATTCATAACAAACCGGAATATTCCAATGTTTAGATTTAATTTTTGATTTCGAAGAGTCAAAACTTAAATATAATTTTAAAATCTCTTCTTTTAGATTCTGGTCTTTTTTTAAAGGATTACTGAATTGAAGCAGTAAAGACTTATAACTTAAAGTGATTTGTTTTATGCCACATAAGTTACTGTTTAATATTTTTTTAAACGCTATTAATTCATTTAACAAATCAAGTTTAGGTTCTTGTTTGAATTCAAGTAGAATAGAGGTTTCGCTATATTGAAATATTTTAAGAAAAGATTTTTTCTGAGACATTAGATGATTATTATTTTTTAAATTTTATAATTAGACTTTTAAGATTTCTAACTGCATCAGGATGATCCCCATGAATACACAAAGTATCTACTTTTAATGAAAGAGGATTTCCTTCTAATGTTTTTACATACTGATGGTTTATTAAAGTGTAAAATTGTTGGTTTAAATCTTCAAGCGATGAGAGTGTAGCGAAGGGATTTGTGCGAGAAACCAACTTTCCATTATCATGATACCTTCGATCTATATAACCTTCACGCCATATGGTTAAGTTATTTTCTTTTCCTAATTTTTCTAAAATACTGTTAGGTAGTGTCACGATTATTGCATGAGGACATAATTCAAGAATTACCTTAATTAATAAGGATGCAATTTCAAGTTTATTTGCTGAATCATGATACAGGGCACCATGTGCCTTAACGTGATTTAAAGTATAAGAACTCTCATGTAAAAATAAAATCAGTTGTTCCTTCAAGCTTTTATAAAGTTCATCAAGATTAATTTCCATTGAAATTCTTCCAAAATTTTTAAGATCAGGGTAAGAAGGATGTGCTCCAATTTTCACACCATTTTTTTTAGCTATTGTAATTGCTTTAGATAGCTCCTCTTTCCCCCCTGCATGACCTCCACAAGCAATATTACAACTATCTATTAAGGGTATTATTTCAGCTTCAATTCCAAAACCTTCACCTACATCGGCATTAATATGAAAATTTTTATTCATCCATTATAATTTCAAATAAACAGACCATAAAGAACGTACACTCAATAAAAATGCAATAATTACAACCATAAAACCTAAAATATTTTGAAAAGTATTATTTTTATAAGCCCCAAGAACGCTGGACTTGTTCATTATCCAAAGAATTATTAACGCAATGAGTGGTAGCAATAGTCCATTTGTAATTTGAGCAAACTGAATAATTGCTATCAATTTTAAACCTGTGGCTGAAAACAATACTCCTGTAAGTAAAACAATCCCCCATACTATTTTAAAACGAGTAGATTTCATATTGGTATCCCAGCTAAAACAACCACAAACAACATATGCTGCAGCAAGAGGAGCAGTAATTGTACTTGTTATGCCAGCTGCAAATAAACCAAATGAGAGGAAGTATTTTGAAAACGAACCGAAAATAGGCTCAAGTCCTTTTGCTAAGTCGACTGCATTTTCAATTTGGATTAATGAGGTTGCTGAAGCACTAATAATAACGCTCAGAGAAATTACACCCCCTAATACTAGGGCAATAACCATGTCATTCATAGCAAGCGGGAGCTGAGCAACATGGCTCCATTTTTTCCTCACCAATTCAGTGTGAAGAAATAAATTGTAAGGAACAATAGTAGTTCCTACTAATCCTATAATGCTTAGCAAACTACCCTTTGGGATTGAAAAGTTAAAAAGTCCTCTTATTACATGCAGAAGAGAAGGACCTGTACTAAATGCTGTTAAAAAAAATGAAATACTCATTAAGACAACCATAATAATTAAACTACGTTCAATTAGTTTATACTTTCCTATCCATAATAATCCTCCAGCAAGGAATCCTATTAGAAATGAAAATATATTAATTGTTACCTTATTAAAGCGAATAAGTTGTTTTCCAAAAATAGTTTCTAATCCAAGAACAGCTCCACTTATATTTCCTGCTTCATAGGCAGTATTTCCAATCATAATAGCTGTAAAAACAAGTAGCAATACTCCAATTCTAAGCCATGGTGTTTTTATTTCATCTTTAAGTATCTGAGTAATACTTTTCTTACCTATAACGCCCAGCTTTACTGCCATACCCTGAAGGATGATTGCTGCAATAATAGACACTAGTATACTCCAAAGTAGATTAAGCCCATATTTAGCTCCTACTATAGTACAAAGTGTAATGGTACCAGGACCGATAAATGCAGCAGCAATAAAAGGACCTGGACCTATTTTTTCTAAAAATTTATTAACCATTTTTAAAGAATAATTCAATTAAAGATAGCTTTCTGAATTGAGTTTTCCAATTTAATGGAAAGCATTACTTAGCTACTTAAAACCTTCAAAAACACCAAGACCAAAAAGGGCAAAATCATATTTAATTGGATCTTGAGAATCAAATTTTCGAAGAGCGACATCCAACTCAAATAGTGCCTTAAAATCATTTTGTTTCCGCTTTAGTATACCAAGAGTTCTTGCTACATTCCCAGTGTGAACGTCTAAAGGACAGGAAAGTTGTGAAGTTTTTAGTCGTTTCCATATTCCAAAATCAACCCCTTTATTAGCTGGTCGAACCATCCAACGTAAAAACATATTTAAACGTTTGGCTGCTGATCCATTCAATGGATCTGATATATGTTTTTGCGTTCGCTTTTGATGAGGTAAGGAAAAAAATATTTTTTTAAATTCATGAATGTTTTCATACGTATTATTAGCCTCAGAGTTTGTGCTAAATGCAGCCTCAAGACCACCGTGTATATTATATATAGCTTGAAGTGCTTTTATGAAGTAACATAAATCAATACTGTTAAAAGTTCTGTGCACAAAGCTATCTAATAGCTTTAAATCATTTTTTTGATGATTTAATATAAAGGAATGAGGATCATTATCCATAAGTTCCATCATTCTATTTCCACTTTTAATAATGCTAACTCGATTTCCCCAAGCTATGGTAGCAACTAAAAAAGCAGAAATTTCAATGTCTTCCTTTTTTTGAAATTGATGTGGAATTTGAATAGGATCCTCTTGTAAGAACTTAGTATTTTCAAACTCTATTACTTTGGCGTCTAAGAAGGCCTTTAATTCATTTTTATTCACGAGATAATTTGACCGTCTATTAGGTTAATGGTCCTGTCAGATCTTTTTGCAAGATCTTTGTTATGAGTTACAATTACAAAACTACAGCCTAATTCATCTCTTAACTCAAAAAATAAATCATGCAAACTATTTGCATTTTCAGAATCTAAATTTCCTGTAGGTTCATCTGCAAATATGACTTTAGGATCATTGATAAGTGCTCTAGCCACTGCAACACGTTGTTGTTCTCCACCAGAGAGGCTTGTTGGCTTGTGGGATGCACGTTTTTCAAGACCCAAACGTTTTAGTAAGCCTATCGCTTTTTTGGTTTTTTCTTTTGAAAAATCACCCCCTAACCAACCGGGAAGACAAACGTTTTCAAGGGCAGTGAATTCAGGAAGTAATTCATGGAATTGAAAAATGAAACCCATATGCTTATTTCTAAATTTTGCTAAAGCTTTATCTGTTAATAGGGTGGTTTCAGTATTTTCTATACTAATAATAGTATTTGTATTTTTATTTGGACGATCTAAAGTTCCGAGGATATGAAGAAGAGTTGTTTTTCCAGCTCCAGAGGGTCCAATTATTGTAATGATCTCACCAATCTTTAAGGTTATATTTACATCAATTAGGACCTTTAAATCTCCATAATTTTTTGATACATGCTGTGCTTTGAGCAATTGTTCCATAGTTATATCTAAAGTACTTCTTTTTTGTGTTTATTACTTCACTTAGACTAATTTCTAAAATATGTTTTTATTTATTTAAATTTCATAGAAAAATAAGAAATATTATACATTTATAAAGATTGATTTTTTATATCTATCATTATATTTGTTTAATAAATGTCTAAACAAATTGATCAAAACTATATACTTAGCAGGAGGATGTTTTTGGTGTACTGAAGCAGTTTTTCAGCGTTTAAATGGTGTTAGATCAGTAATCCCAGGTTATATAGATGGTTTTATTAAGAACCCAGCCTATAGAGAAGTTTGCTCTGAAAGAACGGGACATACAGAAGCTATTTCAGTTGATTTTGAAGTTGATGAAATTAGCTTAGTTGAATTGCTTTTAATTTTCTTTAACACACATGACCCGACAACGCTAAATAGTCAGCAAAATGACAAGGGCACTCAATATCGTTCTGGTATATATTATCTCGATCCTGAAGATAAAATTGTTATTGAGACTGTAATGAAGCAATTAGAAGAGGCTCAAGTTTATGAAAACCCAATTGTTACTGAAGTTAAAATAGCAAAACCATTCTATAAAGCTGAAGAAGAGCATTTTAATTACTATAATTTAAATAAAAGCCTGCCTTATTGTACCTATATTATTGATCCTAAAATTGAAAAATTAAAAAAATACTTTAAAAATTTTATTACTATTTAAATGAACGATAACTTCGATACTGAAACCCTAAAAAAAACTTATAAAATAAAGTCAAATTACGAAAATATCCTTAGTTTATTAGGAGAAAATAAAGATCGAGATGGTTTATTAAAAACACCTGAGCGTGCTGCTAAGGCAATTAGTTTTTTAACAGAAGGATATGATAAAAACCCCCACAAAATTCTTCAAAGTGCAATGTTTGAGGAGAGTTATAGTGAAATGGTAATTGTAAAAGACATTGAATTATATTCTTTGTGTGAACACCACTTGTTACCATTTTTTGGGAAAGCTCACATAGCTTACATTCCAAATGGTCATATTGTAGGTTTAAGCAAATTACCTAGAGTAGTTGATGTTTTTTCACGAAGGTTACA
>ENA-ORDA01000781-ORDA01000781.1-marine-metagenome-genome-assembly--contig:-NODE-781-length-29886-cov-4.963367_pt1 | contig 29886 bp, 27 predicted proteins | sample MGYA00237778_ERZ508506 | MGnify/ENA primary metagenome ERZ508506 (study PRJEB26177, sample SAMN06267891) | marine metagenome | isolation source: Monterey Bay, California, USA | place: Pacific... | reverse complement strand
GTTCTAGACGGAGGCACTGGCGACGTACAGCACAGCCAGTTTAGTCGTTTAATAGACCTCCTTGAGCCCAATGACCTGTTGGTTTTCAATAATACGCGAGTCATTCCGGCTCGATTATTCGGTGTTAAGCAGACTGGCGGTCGCGTTGAAATTTTAATCGAGCGGCTGCTCGAGGGCGGCTCAGCGTTGGCCCACGTAAGGGCTAGCAAGTCACCTAAGCCCGGTGCGGCTATTTTGATCACCCCCGACGAACAATCGGATGCCACGGAATTTTCAGTTCGAGTTGAAGGACGTCGAGATGCTTTATTCGAATTGGTTGCTGATTCGGGGTCCTGGCCACAAATTTTGAAAACATTGGGGCATATGCCCTTGCCGCCGTATATTGAACGTTCAGATGACGCTCAAGACCGCCAGCGCTATCAGACAGTATTCGCTCGACGCGATGGCGCTGTCGCGGCACCTACAGCAGGCCTTCATTTTGACGCTCACATGATCGCCGATATCGAGTCTCGTGGAATTAAAACGACCGAGGTCACCCTGCATGTGGGAGCCGGCACATTTCAGCCAGTGCGGGCTGAAAATATTGCCGACCATCACATGCATAGTGAATGGCTAGAGGTGAATGACGCGGTTGTGGCAGCCGTCCAGCGGTGCCGAGAAGCAAAAGGTCGCGTTGTGGCAGTGGGAACCACAGCAGTTCGGTCCCTTGAAACAGCAGCGCAAGGCGGCAAACTTCGAAGTTTTTCGGGTGACAGCAATATATTTTTATATCCGGGTCAACCTTTTAACGTCGTTGATGCCATGGTCACTAATTTTCATCTGCCCGAATCGACTTTAATTATGCTTGTGGCAGCATTCGCAGGACACAGAGAAACTATGTCCGCGTATCAGGAGGCAGTCGATCAGCGTTATCGTTTTTTTAGTTACGGTGACGCGATGTTTGTCACGGCAAGTCAACACAGAGAATCTGGAGTGGTAAGCGAGCGATGAAATTTGACATTCAAGCCCGTGATGGTCAGGCCCGAACAGGTGAGCTGACTTTTGACCGTGGTAGCGTTGCGACTCCCGCCTTCATGCCTGTGGGAACTTACGGCACCGTTAAGGGCATGTTGCCACGGGATATCGAGGCGATCGGCGCCGATATTATTCTCGGCAATACGTTTCATCTTTGGTTGAGGCCAGGAACAGAGGTTATCCAGCAGCACGGCGATTTGCATGATTTTATGGGTTGGCAGAAGCCAATATTGACGGACTCTGGTGGATTCCAAGTGTTTAGCTTGGGTGAAATGCGCAAGGTTGAGGAACGTGGAGTTACCTTCCGCTCTCCTGTTAATGGGGACCGAGTTTTTCTAGACCCTGAGACTTCCATGGCAATTCAGCGACAATTGGGTAGTGACATCGTCATGATCTTCGATGAGTGCACGCCTTTTCCCGCAACCGAGGTGGAAGCTGAGCAATCTATGAAGTTGTCTTTGCGCTGGGCTGAAAGAAGTAAGGCGGCTCACGGTGACAACCCTGCAGCGCTATTTGGTATTGTTCAGGGCGGCATGTACGAAGGGTTGCGCCTGGAGTCGATGGCGGGCTTGGCGGAACTTGATTTTGACGGTTACGCTATTGGAGGCTTGTCTGTGGGAGAGCCCAAAGAAGATATGCTTCGAGTGCTCGATGGGGTGGCTAACCAGTTGCCAGCGGAAAAACCGCGTTATTTGATGGGAGTCGGGACTCCAGCCGATCTGCTCGAGGGGGTTATGCGTGGTGTAGATATGTTTGACTGTGTGATGCCAACTCGAAACGCGCGTAACGGTCACTTATTTACCCATCAAGGCCCGATTAAATTACGCAATGCGCGGCATAAAGACAGCACTGAGCCCGTTGATCGGTCATGCGATTGTTATACCTGTCAAAATTTCACCCGGGCTTATTTGCACCATCTTGATAAGTGCAACGAAATTTTGGGCTCGCAGCTAAACACCATTCACAACCTGCGCTTCTACCAAAAGCACATGGCCGATATTCGTCAAGCTATCCGTCAGGGGCGCTTGTCAGAGTTTGCAGACGATTTTTACCGCCGGCAATCCAACCCTGAGCCTTGATACGTACACGAACGAAATACTTAAGGTATTAGATTTGCCCATGGACATACCAGCGCCAGCCTCTCCTTGCGTGTCTATATGCGCCTTAGACGCAGACGGAACCTGTCTGGGCTGTTATCGGACAGGTGATGAAATCACGGACTGGTTTATTGCCGACGATACCCGCAAGCGTGAAATTTTGCGCAACGCTGAGGTGCGACGAAGCGAGTCTAGTAGCATCCAGCTGCTCTGAGGGGTGCTGCTGGCGTTCTTGTACTGTCCCGAAACGCCCTAGTGCAGCAGTTATAGGGGCTGTTTTATGCCCACATTAGGGTCAATCTGCAGGTTCGGGTTCTGGATAATCAACAGGGATAATTTTCACCTTGCTGAGTGTTCGCCCCTCAATCGCCAGCACCTGAATAACATAGCCCGGAATTTGCACAGCCACTTCTCCTGCAGGAAACGCTTCCAAAGCCTCGAGAGCTAGCCCGCTAATGGTCTTGGGCCCGTCTGTCGGCAAAGCCCAATTACGGTGTCGATTGAGTTCCCTTATGTGTACCGTTCCGGAGCAGACGGTACCGCCGTCGGGGTCGGTATGCATCTCTTCGCTGTCTTCTATGAGGTTAGACGTGAACTCCCCCACAATCTCTTCAAGAATATCCTCTAGCGTAACTAAGCCTAAAAGGTCACCGTACTCATCGACGACAATACCCAGACGTAGTTTTTTGAGTTGAAACTGCCTGAGCTGAGTGTGTAATGGTGTGTTTTCAGGCACGAAGTAAGGTGTCTGGAGCTCTTTTTTCAGTGTGTCTCGACACAATCCGCCCGATACCAGTACGCGAGATAAGTCGCGCATATGCAGTACGCCCTGAAGGTTGTTGATATCTTCATGCCAAACGGGGAGCAATGTATGGGTGCTGTTTTGCAGGTGCTCTAGAATAAGTTCATCACTGTCATCAAGGTCAATGCCGAAGACCTCGCTGCGCGGCACCATGATATCGTCAACGGTGACCTGCTCAAGATCGAGAATATTAGTCAGCATGCGTCGATGCCGGCTGGGTATTCTGGTGCCCGACTCAGTCACAATGGTTCTTAGTTCTTCCTGTGATAGTGCCTCATCATTTTGTAAATCGGGTCTGAACCCCATCAATTTAAGTAAACCGTTGGTAACGCTGTTAATAGCCCAAACCAAAGGCATGAATAACTTGAGCAGGGGCAGTAAAATTAGGCTAAAGGGAAATGCCAGTTTCTCTGGATGCAACGCAGCCACTGTTTTTGGTGTGATCTCTGCAAATATAAGAATGATAAGGGTGAGAGCAACCGTTGCCACTGCGATACCTGCATCGCCGTACAGGCGTATTGCGATCACCGTCGCGATAGCTGAGGCCAGTATATTGACCAGATTGTTGCCAATGAGGATGATGCTGATCAGTTGATCGGGGCGCTCCAGCAGCTTGCTGGCTCGACGCGCGCCTTTATGGCCATTGCCGATTAGATGCTTTAACCGGTAGCGGTTGAGCGATAGCATGCTGGTTTCTGAGCTCGAGAAAAAAGCCGAGATCAGAATCAAAGCAGCGAGTAGCGTAAAAAGCAGTCCCAGCGGGGCGTCGTTCAAAGGGGGCATTCAATCAAAAGTTAGGTTCTCCATGTTGGAGAAAAATAGCGCTGCTGACAAGCATTTAGCCGCGGCTGATTCTTTGGTTACCTAGAGCAACAATTCAACAACCAGTTTGGAGCCAAAGAAACCTATCGCCATCAGACCGTAGCCTAAAAAAACAAGAGATAAAGCTGTGCTGATTCGCAGGCCCCGTTGCCAATGCACGACGAGTGTCAGGGTAAGTAATGCCCAGGATAGTGTTGTGAGCACAGTTTTGTGTACCAGCTGTTGGCCGAGAAGGTCATCGACAAACAATCCGCCCGATACGACTGCCACCGTTAACCAAAGTACACCTGCGGCGAGCAATTCGAAAAACATCTGTCCCATCGTGTCCAGTGCGGGAAGCAGCCGTACGATCCCTCGGGTATTGTGGCTCCGTAAACGCTGGGTTTGTACCGAGAGTAGGGCGCCTTGCAGCGAGGTTAGAGTAAGTACTCCGAAGGCTAGTAATGAGCTAACAATATGTGCGAGAAGGCCGCTTTCAAGTCCTGCCAAAGGTTGGCCTGTCGGTGGCGCAAAGGCGCTAACCAGCACGGCCAGAGCCGAGAAAGGAAACGTGGCGATGATCACCATCTGTAACGGCCTAACTAGCAGGCTAACAACAGTAATCATGCCCATGACTAAAAATATGAGGGAGGATATTTTATAAAAACCGAGATCCAGTACGCCCTTTTCCAAGTCCAATAGAAATATGGCGAGGTGACAAGATACCGCTAACACCGCCAAGGCAGTCACATCCCAAGGTGCTCGGTGACGTCTTCCGTCGAGGGTCAAGAGTTGTCTCGCGGCCGCACCCACATAGATCAACGCGGTGGTTACCGCGAGTGCAGACTGGAGTAAATCGGGAGTGGTCGTCAAAAAATCCTCGCTTTGTGCCGACTTGGTGATTGGGTGCGTTTGCTTCAGCACGTATACTACGCCCTTTATCACCGTTTGAGGCGTCTCTTAGGGCGCAATTTGAGGTTCCATGTTTGAAGGATTAAGCGATCGCCTATCGGCCAGTCTGAAGAGCATGTCTGGCAAGTCTAGACTGACTGAGGACAATATTCGGGACACCCTGCGTGAAGTCCGTATGGCGCTGCTAGAGGCCGACGTGGCGTTGGAGGTCGTAAAGTCCTTCACTGAGGCGGTCAAGACGCGTGCTGTCGGGGCTGAAGTGGCACAAAGCCTTACGCCTGGTCAGGAGTTTTTGAAGATAGTTCAGGCAGAGCTGACTCAAACTATGGGCAGTGCTAATGAGGCGCTGACTTTGAATGCGCAGCCTCCAGCCGTGGTCATGGTGGCAGGTCTGCAAGGGGCGGGTAAAACGACCTCAATCGCCAAGTTAGCGCGTTACTTGATGGAGCGTGAGAAAAAGTCGGTCGCTGTGGTGTCGGCAGATGTGTACCGCCCCGCAGCGATTAAGCAACTGGAAACCTTGGCGTCTGAAGTAGGCGCGCGTTTCGAACCCTCCTCGGTGGAGGAGAAGCCCGTCGCCATTGTGAACCGTGCTCTGGAAAATGCTCGGCTTAATTTCACCGATGTCCTGCTGGTAGACACAGCAGGGCGACTGGCGGTTGATGACGCCATGATGGCCGAAATCCGTGAGCTCCATGCCGCGGTCAACCCCATTGAGACGCTGTTTGTCGTTGACGCCATGATGGGGCAAGACGCTGTAATGACGGCTAGGGCCTTTGGTGAGACGTTGCCGCTGACAGGGGTCATTTTGACCAAGGTCGATGCTGATACCCGAGGAGGTGCGGCATTATCGGTGCGGTCAGTTACCGGCAAGCCCATTAAATTTTTAGGTGTCGGTGAAAAAACCGATGCTCTCGATCCGTTTCACCCCGATCGATTGGCCTCTCGTATTTTGGGTATGGGGGACTTGTTGTCCCTTATTGAAGATGCTGAGCGGAAGGTTGATCAGAAAAAGGCTCAGCGACTGGCCAAAAAGGTGCAGAAAGGTGGTCGGTTCGACCTCGAGGATTTTCGTGAGCAGCTGCAGCAAATGAAAAATATGGGCGGCATTGGGGCGATGATGGAAAAAATGCCGGGTATGGGCAACATGGCGGCTATGGCGCAGCAGAACGTTGATCTCAAGCAGTTTGCGCGAATGGAAGCGATGATTGACTCCATGACACCTTTAGAACGCCGCAAGCCTGAGGTTATCTCTGGAGGGCGCAAGCGGCGAATAACCCTAGGCTCGGGCACTCAGGTACAGGATTTAAATCGGCTGCTGAAACAGCACAAGCAGATGCAAAAAATGATGAAAAAAATGAAAGGCGGGGGTATGCAGAAAATGATGCGCGGTCTGGGGGGGATGATGCCTCCCGGCGGCGGCATGTCGGGGGGCGGTTTTCCGCCCCGTTGAGGTGTTTTACGGCCTAGTAATGGCCAAGAGTTTACTGTATTCTCCGCACCCTTCTATTTCAGGAACAGGGCACTTTGGTCTGAGCTCCTGTAAAAAATTTTACTGAGGAATCAACAAGATGGTAGTTATTCGACTGTCACGAGGCGGGTCCAAAAAGCGGCCATTTTATCAAGTCACCGTTACGGATCATCGCCGCTCACGCGATGGACGCTTTATTGAGCGCGTCGGTTTCTTCAATCCGGTTGCTCGGGGCCAAGAAGAGCGCCTGAGACTAGATCTAGAAAAGATTGCCGCTTGGGTTGCTAAAGGTGCGCAGGTATCGCCTAGGGTTAAAGCACTGATGAAGGACGCCGCTGCAACTCAGTCTGAGGCCGCAGCTGCCTAAGGTTGGCTTTGCTTGGGTGGCAGTCCCGTGACTGAGTCACTGGTACTGGCAGAGGTCTTGGGTGCCCATGGCATTAAGGGTTGGTTGAAGGTAAGGCCTCTGGTAGAGGACCCAACTTTTTTGGAAGGGCTAGAAGGTTTAGTTCTGGCTCCTGGGCCAAAAATGCGACAGGCGGATTCGCGTGGCGTAAAAGTTACCAACCTTAGGCCTCAAGGCCGGGGGTGGGTAATACAGCTTTCGGGGGTCGATGATCGAACCCAAGCTGAAGCTTTAAGGGGGATGGTATTGCGCGGATCTGCAGCGCTTTTACCTGATCTAGAAGACGGAGACTTTTATTGGCGTGATCTTGAGGGATTGCGTGTGTGGTGCGAAGCCCCTGAGGGACTTTGCCTGCTGGGAGAGATAGACCATTTACTGGAGACCGGTGCAAACGATGTCCTAGTGGTGCGGCCTTGTGAAGGCAGCATGGACGATAAAGAACGTTTGATACCGTGGTTAGTCGACGAAGTTGTCCACTCGGTGGATATGGATGCGGGCACTGTCCGTGTGATTTGGTACACCGATGTCTGAGGCTCAACACCACTTTGCCGTAGTGACGCTGTTTCCAGAAATGTTTAGCGCCATTAGCGACTGGGGTGTGACAGGCAGAGGACTGCGAGATGATCTTTGGTCTTTGTCGTTGCACAATCCGCGAGACTTGGCAACGGATCGTCACGGAACAGTAGACGACCGACCTTACGGGGGTGGCCCCGGTATGGTCATGCAGGCGCCGTTGCTTGACCAGGCAGTGCAATCGGCCAAGGCCGCGCTGGGAGGAAGGGCCAAAGTGGTGGCTATGACGCCTCAAGGTCGGCGGTTTACAGACAGCTTGGCGAGAGAGCTACTGGTTGATGATGCAACGATTTTCGTGTCGGGGCGTTACGAAGGAATAGACGAGCGCTTTATTGAGCACTCGGTTGATCACGAGATTTCCGTGGGAGATTTTGTGGTAAGTGGTGGTGAGTTACCGACCATGCTGGTTATCGACGCTATGGTGCGATTGATTCCCGGTGTGCTCGGCCACAATGATTCTGCTGAAGAAGATTCTTTTGCAGATGGTTTGTTGGACTGTCCTCACTACACCCGACCCGAGACTTATGAGGGGCGGGCGGTGCCGGCGGTGCTATTGAGCGGTGATCATGGTGCGATTGCACGCTGGCGCAGGGCTCAGTCGGTTCGACGAACCTTGGATCGACGACCGGATTTGCTTAACCCCGATGGGGTTTTGGCCGAGGATTGGCAGCTCCTTAAAGAATGGGGGCTGGACTGAAAACGAGCAGTATTGAAAACTATGCGGCAGTGGCCGCCGCCGCGCAAATTGCGCAGCTCAATGGGAGAGTGTGATGAGCACCAACAAAATCATTTCGGAAATTAATGCCGAACAAATGACCAAGGAAATTACCGACTTCGCCCCTGGGGATACAGTCGTTGTGCAGGTCAAGGTGAAAGAAGGGACTCGAGAGCGTTTGCAGGCTTTTGAGGGCGTCTGCATAGGGAAGCGCAACCGTGGCTTGAACTCTGCCTTTACGCTGCGCAAGATTTCACACGGTGTTGGTGTTGAGCGAACGTTTCAAACTTACAGCCCCCTGCTGGACAGCATTTCCGTGAAGCGTCGTGGTGATGTGCGGCAAGCTAAGCTCTACTACTTGCGCGAGCGCAGTGGCAAGGCAGCGCGTATCAAGGAAAAGCTCTCTCGTTGAGTTTGTTGCAAGACGGGGTGATTTGAAGTGCCCGCGTCCTCTGCAGTAGAGCGTTATCTCGATAATCTATGGATGGAGCGAGGGTTGAGCGAAAATACCCTCGCGGCCTATCGTCGCGACCTCTCGTTGTATGACGAATGGCTAGGTGAACAGACTGCAGAGTCCTTACTGACAGCGGGTTCAAGCCAGATACAGTCTTACTTAGGCCTAAAACTTCGGCAGGGTGCTTCACCTCGATCTAGTGCAAGGTTTTTATCTGCCGCTCGAAGCTTTTATCGCTGGGCTCTCCGCGAGGGTCATATCGTTGAAGATCCCACCTTACGCATAGAAAGCCCCAAGCAGGGGCGTCCATTGCCCAAGTCGCTATCAGAAACCGATGTTGAACGGTTACTCGGCGCCCCCGACCTTGAATTGGCGCTGGAATTTCGCGACAGAACGATGCTGGAAATGCTTTATGCCTGTGGTTTGCGGGTCTCAGAACTGGTGGGCCTTCAGGTGGAGCAGGTGGGTCTTAACCAAGGCATTGTCCGAGTATTGGGTAAAGGTGGCAAAGAGCGGCTTGTTCCCATGGGCGAAGAGGCGCTGGATTGGTTGACTCAGTATATGCGTGGGCCGCGAATCGAACTGCTTAAGGGGCAGTCTAGCAATGTTCTTTTTCCATCTAATCGATCCCGGGAGATGACTCGCCAGACCTTCTGGTATCGTATTAAACTATATGGCGAGCGCGCTGGCATACAAACCCATCTGTCCCCCCACACGCTAAGGCACGCCTTTGCCACGCACCTGTTAAATCACGGTGCTGATCTTAGGGTGGTACAGATGCTGTTAGGGCACAGCGACCTTTCAACAACGCAAATTTACACCCATGTGGCTAAGCAACGCATGCAAGAGTTACACGAACACCACCATCCAAGAGGTTAGTGGTCATCGCTTCACGGTTCCCACCCAGAGAATGGAATGCAATGAATATGAGTAAAGTGGCTCGCAGCGGTAAAACCTCGGACGCACAGGTGTCTAAAGGCTCGGTTAGTGTCAGCGCTGCGCTGCTAGTGCTGATTTCAGTATTAACAGCTGCCTTCGTTAACGCAGAGACCTACAGCTCGAATCCGCACAAAGGCCTGGAAGAGAAAATTAGCGCTGCACTTAGTGGCGGCGGTGCCCCGGTGCAAGTTCAGAATGTCAAAAAAACCCCGGCGGCAGGACTGGTTGAGGTAACCCTAGACAATGGCTTGGTATTGTATGCCACCGAGCAGGGCGATCACTTTGTGGTCGGTGATCTCTACGCGGTGCGTGCCGATGGCCTTGTGAATCTTGCCGAGGAAAAGCGTGAACTCGATCGCGTGGCACTGATTGATGGCGTCGACTTGGCTCAAATGATTGTATTTACCCCCGAAGGCGATACGCGTGACTACATCACGGTCTTCACTGATGTGACTTGTTTTTATTGCCAAAAATTACATCAGGAAGTTGCCGACTTAAATGCCATGGGCATTGAAGTGCGTTACTTGGCCTATCCGCGGGGTGGTCCTGATTCGGACGGGGCGCTTAAGTTAACGACCGCGTGGTGTGCCGATAATCCCCAAAAAGCTTTAACTCAGATGAAGGCCGGTGTGGCATTGCCGATGGCAGATTGTGAGAGCTCGCCAGTCACCGCCCAGTTCCAATTGGGTGCAGCGATGGGCGTGCGGGGAACACCCGCCATTATTACCAGCAGCGGACAAATGATTCCGGGGTACAAGCCGGCAGCTGAGCTTGCCGCTGTGCTGGGTCTGCAATAGCAAACGCCAAATACTTTAAGGTCTGACAGCAATGCAATCCGGAGTACCGAAACGTTGAACCACAACTTCCAGCGCATCGATCGGCTACCGCCGTACGTTTTTAATATTATTGGGGAGTTAAAAACGTCGGCGCGTGCTCGCGGGGAAGATATCATTGACTTTGGCATGGGTAATCCCGACCAACCAACGCCCAGTCATATTGTGGATAAACTCGCTGATACCATCCATCGCGGGGACACCCATCGCTACTCGCAGTCAAAAGGTATTCCCCGTTTGCGCAAAGCGATCTGCGACTGGTATCAGCGTCGCTATGATGTGGTGCTCGATCCTAACAGTGAAGCTATTGTCACTATGGGATCGAAGGAAGGGCTAGCTCATCTGGCGTTGGCGACGACCAGTACGGGCGACTCCATTTTGGTGCCCAATCCGTCTTACCCTATTCACCCCTACGGTTTTGTGATTTCTGGTGCAGATTTGCGTCATGTACCCATGTCGGACGAAGCTACCTTTTTTGAGGAGCTAGAGCGGGCGATTCGCAACAGTTATCCGAAGCCGAAGATGCTAGTGCTTAATTTCCCATCAAATCCCACGGGGCACTGTGTGGAGTTGAGTTTTTTTGAGAAAGTGATTGCTGTCGCTCGTGAAGCTGGCATTTGGGTTGTGCACGATCTCGCCTATGCGGATTTATGCTTCGATGGTTACGTGGCCCCCAGTATTCTTCAAGTTGAGGGTGCTCGAGATATTGCGGTTGAGTTTTTTACGTTGTCTAAAAGCTACAACATGCCCGGTTGGAGGGTGGGATTTTGCTGTGGCAATCCCGAGCTTATTGCCGCACTTACTCGTATTAAATCCTATCTAGATTACGGTATTTTTACTCCCGTGCAGGTGGCCGCTATCGCAGCACTCGAGGGTGACCAACAGTGTGTCTCAGATATCTGTGACATGTACCGCAGCCGCAGAGATGTTCTTTGTCAGGGGCTCAATGAGGCGGGTTGGCCAGTAACCCCCCCCAAGGCAACAATGTTTGTATGGGCAGAAATTCCCGAAGCTTTCAGGGCTATGGGGTCCCTCGAGTTCAGCAAGTTATTGCTCGCTGAGGCAGGGGTCGCAGTGTCTCCCGGAATCGGTTTTGGTGAATACGGTGAAGGTTATGTGCGGTTTGGTCTCATTGAAAATGAGCACCGAACGCGTCAAGCGCTGCGGGGTATCAAAAAGGTTCTTCGTAGCGGTCCCCCCAACAACAGCAGTGGGGTTTAAAGACTATGACTAGTCTGAAAATTGGAGTCTGTGGTTTGGGTACCGTTGGAAGCGGTGTCATCAAGCTCTTTAATGATCATCAAGGTCTTATTCAGCAGCGCTGTAACGCTGATTTACAGTTGGTGCATATTGGTGCCCGTCGCGATAACGCTAATTGTGATACCAGCAGGTATCGCGTTAGCCGGGATATTTTCGACGTCGTGCGTGACCCTGAAGTGGACATCGTGGTGGAACTAATCGGTGGCACCACGGTGGCACGCGATCTAGTTACCCAGGCGATTCAAGCGGGTAAGCATGTGGTTACAGCTAACAAAGCGCTTATTGCTGAATTTGGAAATGAACTCATCGCCTTGGCAGAGCAAGCCCAAGTCGCTCTGAGATTTGAAGCCGCTGTTGCCGGTGGAATACCGGTGATTAAAGTGCTTCGCGAATCTCTGGCGGCTAATGTTGTCAGTGGAGTGGCAGGCATTATCAACGGCACAGGCAACTTCATTTTGACCGAAATGGCCAATGCAGGCCGTAGCTTTGATGATGTACTGGCAGAAGCGCAGGCGCTGGGATACGCAGAAGCTGATCCAACCTTCGATATTGATGGAACCGATGCTGCGCATAAGCTGGTGATATTGGCATCCATTGCCTTTGGTATACCGCTGGACGCCAATGCTCCCATTATGGAAGGCATTGACACCGTGACCCCTGAAGATCTTAATTTTGCCAAAGAGCTGGGCTTCTGCGTTAAGCATTTGGGGATTGCCAGGCGCTGCGGAGACGCGATTGATTTGCGGGTTCATCCCACGTTGATTCCGTCAAGTCGCCAAATAGCGCGGGTCGATGGTGTTCTCAATGCCGTTATGATTGAGGCCGACGCTGTGGGCGAAATCGTACTGACAGGGCCCGGAGCGGGATCATTGCCAACAGCATCGTCGGTATGCAGCGACTTATTGGATTTGGGAAAAATTCTCAACCACACTAAAATCGATCCCGCGCCAATACTAGGAGTGCCCAGCGATCAGCTCCAGGCACTGCCGTTGGTGCCTAGAGACGAGGTTGCTGGTGTTTGGTATCTGCGCCTAGTCGTCGAGGATCGCCCGGGTGTCATGGCGGAAATAACCGGCTTACTGAGTGAGCGTGGTATCAGCATCGAGTCGCTTATTCAGCGTCCCCCGGTCGCAGGGTCTAGCCAGGTCACGGTCGTAATACTTACTGACTCTGTGGCGTGTGGTCCGCTCGATGCAGCAATCTGTGATATGGAATCTCTGCCCGCACTCAGTGGCTCGGTGGTGCGGCTGCGAGTTGAGAGCTTTAAGGAGGTCTGAATTGCCCATCAATTACATTAGCACTCGTGGCGGCGCGCCTGCCCTCGATTTTGAGGGTGTACTTCTCGCGGGGCTTGCCGCCGATGGGGGGTTGTATGTGCCTGAGCAGTTACCGACATTTTCTAGCGAGCAGATAAAGTCCATGCGGGGTATGGACTATCCCTCGCTGGCCTTTGAAATTCTGAAGCCCTTCGTTGAGGGGTCGATTGGGTTTGATGATTTACGTCGATTGATTGACGAAGCCTATGGAACCTTTCGTCATGACGCCATAGCGCCACTCGTGCAGCTTGAACAAAATCAATGGGTTCTTGAGCTCTTTCATGGTCCCACTCTTGCCTTCAAAGACTTTGCGCTGCAGCTGTTAGGACGGCTCTTAGATCACGTTCTTGAACGTCGGCAAGAGCGTGTTGTGATTATGGGCGCCACTTCGGGGGACACCGGCTCTGCCGCCATTGAGGGGTGCCGACACTGTGAATTTATCGACATTTTTATCTTGCACCCCAACGACCGTGTATCAGAGGTGCAGCGGCGCCAGATGACCACAGTGCTGGGTGAGAATATTCACAACCTTGCCATTGAAGGTAATTTTGACGACTGTCAGGCAATGGTAAAAGCCAGCTTTGTGGCCGAGCCCTTTCTGCCTGATGGGCGGGCGTTAGTTGCCGTAAATTCAATAAACTGGGCCAGAATTATGGCGCAGATTGTGTATTATTTTTATGCGGCCCTCGCCCTGGGTGCGCCAGAGAGGACCGTCAATTTTTCAGTGCCTACGGGTAACTTTGGCGATATTTTTGCGGGTTATTTGGCCCGCAGTATGGGGCTGCCGATAGATCAGCTGGTGATCGCGACAAATCGTAATGATGTTCTTCATCGCCTACTGACCTCCGGAGAATACGCTAAGTTGCAGCTAGAGCAGTCGATCTCTCCGAGTATGGATATTACGGTGTCCTCAAATTTTGAGCGCCTGATGTTCGATCTCTACGATCGTGATGGTGCCGTTGTTAGTCAGCTGATGGACGACTTTCAAAAGGGGTCTATTCAACTGTCTGACACAGCCATCTCCAAAGCTAGAGAGCTATTTAGTAGTTACTGCGTGTCTGATGACGAGACTTGCGAGGAAATTGCCGCAATTTCTGCGCAATGTGGCTACTTACTCGACCCTCACAGCGCTATCGGTACGCGTGCGGCACGGGCTTGTCAGCGAGATACCACTCAGCCCATGGTAACGCTTGCGACCGCCCACCCAGCCAAGTTTCCAGCGGCAATTGAGGCCAGTGGTATTCAAGAGCCGGCTGAATTACCGGCGCATTTATCGGATCTCTTCGATCGCTCCGAACGGTTCACAGTGCTGCCCAACGATCTTGCTACCGTTCAGCAACACATGGTTGATGGTATTGCTAAGTAATGTTGCCCGAGCTTAAGCAGCGCGCTAAGCCGGTGACTCCAGCTTTGGCGTCGTCAGGTTTGTCGCCGCTTATGCAGCGTTTGTATGCGAACCGTGGCGTGACGACTGCAGACGAGATCGACCTCGCACTGAAAGGATTACTTCCCCCGCAACAATTACGGGGTGTAGCCGAGGCGGCGGAGCTGTTGGCAGACGCCATCGAGGGTGAGGCGAGAGTTGTCATTGTGGGCGATTTTGACGCTGACGGGGCCACTAGCTCAGCACTGGCGGTCTCAGTCTTACGGCAAATGGGGCTCAAGGAAGTCTCGTACCTCGTCCCAAACCGCTTTGAATATGGCTACGGGCTGTCTCCAGAGATCGTGGCTTTGGCAGCGGAACGCGAACCCGATTTAATTGTCACCGTTGATAACGGTATCTCCAGTCTCGCGGGCGTAGCAACGGCGCAGGGCCTTGGCATCAGTGTGCTCATCACTGACCACCATTTACCGGGTGATGAGCTGCCAGCGGCAGATGTCATTGTCAATCCCAATCAACCTGGATGCTCGTTTCCCAGCAAGTCTCTTGCAGGGGTGGGTGTCATGTTCTACGTGCTCACCGCCCTGCGCGCTGAACTTCGTAATCGAGATTGGTTTGAGCACTGCGGTATGGCCGTGCCTAATCTGGGTGATGCGCTCGATTTAGTCGCTCTTGGTACTGTCGCTGATGTTGTGCCACTTGATCGTAACAATCGTATTTTGGTGGCTGCGGGTCTGGCGCGTATCCGTGCTGGGCGTGGTCGCCCTGGGATCGATGCACTGCTAGAGGTTGCCGGTCGCAGCTCGAGTGAGTTGAACAGTAGCGATCTAGGATTCATTCTTGGCCCGCGGCTAAACGCGGCGGGGCGGCTTGAGGACATGGCTATTGGTATTGAGTGTTTGTTGGCCGAGAGTGCTTTTGAGGCTAGACCGCTCGCGCAACAGTTGGATGACCTCAATCGCGAGCGGCGTGACATTGAATCTAATATGCAAGAGGAGGCGTTGTCCCAACTCAGCGCTTTGGAAGTGGACGATAAAACGCTGAAGTTTGGGTTGTGTGTGTACAACAAGACTTTTCACCAAGGGGTCGTTGGTATTGTTGCAGCGCGTCTAAGAGAACGATACCACCGGCCCACCATTGTGTTTGCTGATGCGGGTGATGACGAATTGAAGGGTTCCGGGCGTTCTATCCCTGGGGTACATATCCGTGACGTGCTAGACCATGTGGCGACGATGCATCCAGATTTAATCGGTAAGTTTGGTGGTCACGCTATGGCCGCCGGCTTAAGTCTAAGTCGTAAAGATTTGGATCAATTTCAGGAGGCCTTTGATACTGCCGTAGCGGTGGCCCTCGAGCACGTTCCTCCGGAGCCCGTCGTGATGACTGATGGCGAGCTGGCACAGGAGGACCTAACCTTAAATAGTGCTGAGCTGATCGCTGCTGCGGGCCCATGGGGGCAGCACTTTCCCGAGCCAATGTTTGAGGGTGTCTTCGCTATAGTGAACCAACGATTATTGAAAGATAAGCACCTAAAATTTACGCTTGAGGCGGGGGGCGAAAACTTTGAGGCCATTGCATTTAATGTTGACCGCGAGTGCTGGCCCGACGATCAAATATCGCGGGTACGCATAGCGTTTCAGCCTGATATCAATACCTATCGCGGTGAGCGACGTCTGCAGCTTATGATTCGGCATCTTTGGCCCGAAACCTGATTGCAATCCCCAGCGCGATTTTTTAATCACCAAGCCGTGTGTCGTTACTTGGTTATTTAAAATAATACCTAGGCTTTACACCTTAAGACGCCGGTAGCACCCAGGGTTAAATTAAAGCTGTCGCTGGATTCCGCTATGGCGCTTGGGGTTAGCCTCCGATAAACTTTCGCCCCCTTGAGCTGATTCGCGAGATTCCTGTGGAAGTCGCCCCCATTTTTAACCAGATTAAAGACATTCGTGAGCGTACAGATGTGCTCCGGGGGTATCTTTGACTACGCAGAAAAAAAAGATCGCCTCGCCGAAGTAGAGTTGGAACTTGCTGAGCCCAGCGTTTGGGATGAACCTGAGCGTGCACAGGCTCTAGGCAAGGAGCGCGCCTCTTTAGAGTTGGTGGTAAAAACTATTGATGACCTAGATCGCGGCAGTACCGACTCCCATGATCTTCTGGAAATGGCCGTTGCCGAGGACGATATCGACACAGCGGACATGGTGGCCTCAGATACCAGCGATTTGATTGCGCAGCTAGAAAAGCTGGAGTTTCGTCGCATGTTCTCTGGTGAGATGGACCCCAATAATGCCTATCTCGATGTTCAGTCTGGCTCCGGGGGTACAGAGGCTCAGGATTGGACTGAAATGTTGCTCAGAATGTATCTGCGTTGGGGTGAGAGTAAAGGCTTCAAAGCCAGGGTGGTTGAGGCGTCGGCAGGTGAAGTCGCGGGCCTCAAGAGTGCAACGGTTCAATTTGAAGGAGAGTACGCTTTTGGTTGGCTGCGCACCGAAACGGGTGTACACCGGCTGGTACGCAAGTCGCCCTTTGACAGTGGCGGTAGACGTCATACCTCTTTTGCATCGATTTTTGTCTCTCCCGAAATTGATGACAATATTGAAATTGACATTAATCCAGCCGACCTCCGGGTAGATACCTACCGCTCCTCTGGCGCTGGCGGTCAGCACGTGAATACAACCGATTCTGCGGTGCGTATTACCCACGAGCCGACCAATACGGTGGTGAGTTGCCAGACCGAACGTTCCCAGCACCAAAATAAAGACAATGCGATGAAACAGTTGCGAGCCAAGCTTTATGAGCTTGAGGTGTTGAAGCGTTCCGCAGACAAGCAAGCCCTCGAAGACAGCAAGGCTGATATCGGTTGGGGTAGCCAGATTCGATCCTATGTTTTGGATGATGCGCGAATTAAAGACTTGCGTACGCAGGTTGAAACGCGCAATACCCAAGCGGTTTTGGATGGGGATTTGGATAAATTTATTGAAGCATCCCTTAAAAAGGGATTGTGATGAAACCTCAGGAACAGCCTTATGAGTGACTCGGAATTAACCGAAGCAGGGGGGGTAGACCCCGCAGAGGAAAATAAGTTGATCGCTGAGCGGCGATCGAAGCTGGCATCGTTACGTGAGGCCGGCGTACAGCCGTTCCCCAACGATTTTCGGCGCACGGCGGAAGCAGAGGCGCTGCAGCAAGACTTTGAAGCGATAAGCAAGGAAGATCTTGAAGAAAAGCACGAGGTCTTTGCTGTGGCCGGGCGCCTGATTCGTAATCGAGGTGCATTTCTCCTCATTCAGGACGGCTCCTCGACTATTCAGCTGTACATCAATCGAAAAGTGCTAGATGCCGCCACCCTAGAGGCCATAAAAACTTGGGATTTGGGTGACATCGTCGCTGCATCAGGCCCCATTAATCGCAGTGGTAAAGGTGATCTCTATATCAATATGGAGAGTGCGCGTCTGTTAACCAAGGCGCTGCGCCCTTTGCCTGACAAGTACCATGGGTTGTCAGATCAAGAAATGCGCTACCGGCAGCGTTATGTCGATCTCATCGTAAACCCGGATAGCCGGGCTGTGTTTCGGACGCGCTCGGCAGCTGTGAGCTTCATTCGTCGTTTTCTCGATGAGCGGGGCTTTATGGAAGTAGAAACTCCTATGCTTCACCCTATTCCGGGTGGTGCAGCTGCCAAGCCCTTTGAGACCCATCACAATGCCCTCGATATGCCTATGTACCTGCGTATTGCTCCAGAGCTTTATTTGAAGCGCTTGACCGTTGGCGGATTCGAAAAAGTCTATGAGATAAACCGCAATTTTCGTAATGAAGGATTATCGACGCGGCACAATCCTGAGTTCACCATGCTCGAGTTCTATTGGGCTTATGCCGATTACAACGATGCCATGGACCTCACAGAGGCGTTGTTGCGTGAGTTAACTCAAAACCTTTTGGGTACGATGACAGTACCTTACGGCGAGTTGCAGCTAGATTTTTCCCTGCCCTTCGCACGATTGTCGGTGCTGGACGCAATTTATAAGTACAACCCCGATATTACACCGGAGCAAGTCGCTTCCCGAGAGCCCGCCGCAGCGGTCGCTCATGAACTAGGGATCCAAGTAAAGCCGAGCTGGGGCTTGGGTAAAATACAGATCGAAATATTTGAAGCTACGGCGGAGCATCGTCTGGAACAGCCCACCTTTATCACAGCTTATCCAACGGAAGTGTCGCCACTGGCGCGGCGTAATGATGAAAACCCCTTCATCACAGATCGCTTTGAGTTTTTTGTTGGTGGCCGCGAGATTGCCAATGGTTTTAGCGAGCTTAATGACCCAGAAGATCAAGCCGAGCGCTTCAGAGCTCAGGCCGCTGAAAAAGACAGTGGCGATGAGGAGGCCATGCATTTTGATCACGACTACGTGCGTGCCTTAGAGTATGGCATGCCACCGACGGCCGGGGAGGGTATCGGTATCGACCGACTGGTGATGCTTCTCACTGACGCAGCCTCTATTCGCGACGTATTACTCTTCCCTCACATGCGACCAGAAGATTAGCGCTGGTCGCTGGGTTGAGCGGGTGCTATCCTCAAAACACAAAACTTAAGAGCCTGACTGTTGTGCCTCATACCTGCTCACGCTTTGTCATAATAATTCTGGCGTCACTCGTTGTTTCCGGCTGTGTGAGCCCTGAATCTGCGGCCCCTGAGCCGGAGCCCGAAGTCTCTGCTGCTGAACTTAACTTACCTGATCCTCTTGCTGCTGATTGTAATTGCGAAGCGATGGTTGTCGTGGAGGAAAATTATTTTGACCGCGGCGTTCGAGCCTTAGCTGCACGGGACTACGATCAGGCCGCCACCTATTTTGAACGGCATCGTGATTCGGCAGGCTCTGAGGCCCAGCGTGAGGCCGATGTTGGCATTGCCTTTGTGACGTTGATGAGTGAGGCGAGCATCGCAACAGCCGATACTGCAGCGAGTGGTGTCGATGAGCGTGCTGAGGTGATGATTTTAGCGTTGGCTGCAGTGCAGACCCTTGAAGGGCGTCTTGAGGCACTCGATGCTTTAAATAAGGCGATCTCAGAAGATTTAGAAAAGCGCGAAGAGGCGCTTAAGCGGCTTCGGGATTTGACGCTGGGCCAATAGTCGGAAGCGTTACTGTAAAGCACGACCCGGCATCGGGGGTGCTGGTCAAGCTGATCTCGCCACCTAACATGGCGCAAAAATCCTTAACGATTGATAGCCCCAGGCCAGTGCCGCCGTATTTCGTACCTGTTGTAGCCTCCGCCTGAACGAAGGTGTCGAAGACTCGCCCCTGTTGCTCGACGGTCATACCGATACCGTCATCAGTTACCGTCAATGTGAGTTGGTCTTGGCTGATCTCTGCAGCTACAACGATGGTACCGTTGTCGGTAAATTTACAGGCGTTACTAAATAGGTTGGTCACAATTTGCTGCAACTTACCGGGGTCACTGTGCATGGTGTGGCCCTCAGCACCCACGAGATTGAGTTCTAGCGTATTTTTATGTTGTGACAATAAGGGCGATAGCGCGTCGCACACCTGCAAAATATGCGCGGCTGGCTGAAAAGACTCCAGATTGATCTGCATCTTTCCAGTTTCTATTTTAGACAAGTCAAGAATCTCGTTGATCAAACCAAGTAGTTGCCGCCCGGAAATAATAATGGTGCCTAGGTCGTGTTGTACTTGTTCCCGATTAACTTCTCCAGGATCGCCCAGCTCGTCTTGCAGCATTTCACTGTAGCCAATGATGGCGTTGAGAGGCGTCCTTAGTTCATGACTAACATTGGCTAAAAACATTGATTTTGCGGCGTTTGCGGCATCAGCATCGGCTTTAGAGCTATTAACTTCTTCAATCGCCGTCGACAGCTTGCCAGACATGTCATTAAAGGTTCGTGCTAAATCTTGTATTTCACCGGCATCACGGTTCTCATCAATACGGTAGCTCAAGTCACCCGAGCCGAATCGTTGAACCCCCGTTTTTAGCCGCAAAAGACTGGAGTTGGTTGATCGAATCAGCAAAATAACGAGCAGCATGGTGACGGCGATAGTAGTAATAAAGCCGATAACGGTAATCTGATCTGTCAGCGTGATGGTGCCGTCAATGGTACGGGAACGCTCGATAGCAAGCGCTTCCTGGCGTTGCTCGAGTTCGTTGAGCTTTTGCCAAGTGTCATTATATTGAATTGGTGATTCAACGGATGATTGGCTGCTTAAACGATTGTAGTTGTTATAGAAGGCCTGCCATTCATCAAGAAGTTGCGAACCGCTGTCAAACAGCCTGCGGTAATAGTCCTCGGTCGACTCGCCTCCCAGTGCGCCTAACTTTCCCAATCGTTGTCGCAGGGTGTCGAGCTCGGCCGTCGCTGTTTCCCGTTCGGCATCTCCCAAAGGTTCGTCAGTGGTCTCTCGAAGCGTTGCTAATACAAGGGTTTGTTGACGAGCTGATTCGAGGCCTTGCTGAAGGTCGTTAACCAGTTGAGCCGCTACTGCGGCATCGCGATAAGCCACTAAACTCTCGCTGCGGGCAAAACTTCCCCACAGGTGGGTCGCCACGTTCACCACAAACAGTGTCAGAATCGCCATTGAAAACAGGTACAGGCGGGCTCTTAAGCTTAGCGATGTCTGGGAAAGCTTCATGCTGTGAGCAAGTTTTCTATTTTGATGACCAGCTCGGGGAAGTCGATAGGTTTTGTCGCATAATCTCGACACCCCGACGCCAGTGCTTGCTGCCGATCGCTCTCCATGGCGTGTGCTGTTAGGGCAATAATGGGAATGTCTTGAATGTCGGAATCTGAGCGAGCCTCCTTGGCGACTGTCCAACCATCTTTGACGGGAAGATTGATATCTAATAAGACCAGGGCAGGTTTTACATCACGCATTTTGTCGAGTGCTTCCTGACCATCAGCTGCGCAATCTAGGGTGTATCCGACTCTCTGTAGTCGGCGCTGTAGCATCTCGCGATTGACCTCGTTGTCCTCTACTAACAGTAAATGCCGGCTCATATTTGTTGTCATTGAATGCCTCCCAATACGGCGTGAACCCGAAGTTCTGCCTCAATGCCCTTCACAGATAGGGAGCGTGAGTTGCCGAACTGATAGTCACTTTCCAGCTTTTCGTAGGTAGTCTGCGAGATGAGAATTTCACCTGGCTTGGCGACATCTTCGATACGGGAGGTGACGTTCATGGCATGACCGACAAATCCATATTTTGAACGTCTTTCACTACCAATATTACCAGCGACCACCGATCCTGTGTTTAGGGCAATGGCCATTTCTACTTCGGGAAGTCCATCGGCACTGTTTGCGATATTGATGTCTGCCATCGCTTCTTGCATTACTAAGGCACAACGAACGGCTCGATCGGGATCATCATCATTTCGGCGAGGAGCACCAAATACCGCGAGCACTGCATCACCTAGAAATTCGTCGATAGTGCCACCAAATTCAAGGATAATTTCGGTCATACGGCCAAGGTAGCGATTGAGGAGTGTCACGACTTGTTGCGGTGGCAGGTGTTCTACAAGCGTCGTAAAGCCGCGAATATCAGACATCATGATGGTGACCTCACGAAGGTCACCGCCAAGTTCGAGTCCCTCGGGTCTCTCGAGAATTTCGTCGACGATATCGTCGGACAGGTAGCGGCCAAAGGTGGCGCGAATAAATTGCTCTCGTCGCTCAAGCTGTTCACGGTAAAGCTCTTCTCGGTCATGCCAGCGCTTACGTTCGATACCTGCGGAAATTCTGGCTTGCAGCAAGACGGGGTTGAAAGGCTTTAGTAGGTAGTCGTCTGCGCCAGCCTCAATGCACATGACAATTTGATCCATATCTTGTTGTCCGCTGATCATCACGACCGGTGTTGCGCGCAGACGCTCGTCTTCTTTGAGACGCTTAAGAACCTCTGCCCCGCCAATTCCGGGCATGACAAGGTCGAGCAGCACTACGTCGACCCCCATGGTATCGAGTAGCTCAAGCGCTTCTTCACCCGATTCTGCCGAAATGACCGTATGGCCGGTTTTCTGCAGCAGTCGTGATACTAACTCGCGATTCTCCGGGAGGTCGTCAACGGCAAGAATGACTCCGGGCTCCTCACTGGGCAGTAGGGTCACAGATTTCGCTGGTGTCGCTGATTCAGGCGCAGGTGTCGGCTCATTTTTAGCTGCGGCCAATATTTGAAGCAAATGAGCTCTGACGGCGGCGGGTAGCACCTCGCTATCTTCCAGCAACATCTCGGAGTAGCCCCGAATTGCACCAATGATGTTGCGGCGATCATGACGGGCTTCAGGGGACGCCATTCCGGCTTTCTCTTTCAGCTTTTGGCTGGCTCTGATGAGAGAAACTAGGTCATTTTTGACGACCTCGCTGGTTATAACGGGGTCGTAATATCTTTGTGGTCCCAGTTCTGCGACGGCAGCCAGCACTTTTAACGCCCATGGATCTTCAGTATTGGAGTGCTTAACCACCGTGCCACCTCGTTTTTGGTGAACTCATTTCACGTCACATGATAAAGCTAGCGGCATTTCAATGCATTCCTGTGTCTTAGGGATGGTGGATTACCAGCTGTTTGCGGTAATATTGCAACATTAAGCCGTTTTCAAGGAAAGAATATAAATGCTGAACCAAGTGGAAATCTTTCATGGACTCAACGACGGCGAGCTTCAAGCGCTGGAAAGTAGTTCGAGTACGCGCTCGTTCCCCAAGAATACCGTCGTTATTCATGAGAACGATCCTGCGGATTCACTTTTTGTGATCGAAAGTGGCAAGGTCAAAGTTTACTGCTCCGATAAGAACGGTAAAGAATTTATTATGAACACCTTAGGTCCCGGAGATTACTTCGGTGAGCTGGCCTTACTTGATGACTCAACGCGTTCGGCCTCAGTGCGCACAGTAGAGAAATGTGAATTCCGAGTCGTTATGAAGGAAGACTTCAACGGCGTGCTCGACGAGCATCCCAACATTGCGCGCCAGTTAATTAGCAATTTGGCGGGTCGAGTCCGGAAGCTAACGGCCGATGTAAAGAGCCTGGCGCTGCAAGATGTGTATGGCAGGGTGGCCAATGTGCTCATGGACCTGTCTGAAGAGCGCGGTGACGGTACCTTGTACATACCTGAGAAGCTCACTCAGCAAGATATTGCTGACCGCGTCGGAGCGTCCCGTGAAATGGTGGCCCGCATTCTTAAAGATCTGACGATCGGAGAATACATCCGCTTTGAAGGTCGCCATATCATTATCAATACTCGGCTACCTGCTAAGTACTGATCTCGGTTTAGGCTGACACCCCGTTTTCCGGGGTGTCTACGTCAATAACCTCTGCAGCAAGCTCGCCTTCAGCCAATCGTATTCGAAGCTCGGATTTAGGGGGTGCGTCTTTCGCGTTGCGAATAATTTGACCATCAGGCCCGGTAACGAGGGCGTATCCTCTCGCCAAGGTATTTTCTGGTCCTAAGGTGCGAATTAACTGTTCCTGTTGCTCTAATGCCCCTCTAAACCTGCGCATGCTGCCTTGAATCAGTTGCTGCAATTCGCGCTTGCGTTGTGCCAGTAGCGACATCTGATGTTCGATATTGGTTCGTGGGTGGCGCGCTTCAACTTGCTTACTCAGATTTGTCAGCGCCGAGCGATGCAGTCTTAGCCGATTTCCTGCCAGCAAAGACAGCTGCTGCTTGCGACTGTCGAGTAACTGACGTTGTTGTTTCAAAGTGGTGCCGGGGTGACGCAATCGCGCTCGCCAGTGCCCCAAGACTGCGCGTTCCTGTTTTAGGCGTCGAACCATGAGACCCTGCAGAATTCGTTGGGCATCATCAAGGCGTTGGCTCCACTCAGATTGGTCAAGACTGACCAGTTCGGCGGCAGCAGAGGGTGTTGCAGCGCGCTGGTCTGCAACAAAGTCTGAAATACTGAAATCGACTTCATGGCCTACTGCAGAGACGGTGGGGAGGTCTGAATTTGCGATGGCTCTGGCAAGGGCCTCGTCATTGAATGCCCACAGGTCTTCTGCAGAGCCCCCGCCACGACCAATAATCAAAACATCCAGCGGCAGTGTATGTTGCTGATGCAAGCTGTTCGCCTGATCAACGGCGCGGACTAATGCCTCCGGGGCATCTGTTCCCTGAACGGGTACTGGAAACAGAAAAACTTCCGTCATTGGGCTTCGACGCTCTAAAACCGCAAGGATGTCATGAAGCGCTGCGCCGCTCGCTGAAGTGATGACGCCAATACGCCGCGCACTATTGGGAACCGGCTGCTTGCGTTCGACGCCAAAAAGTCCCTCTTCGAAAAGTTTTGTTTTTAGTTTTTCAAAGGCCTGTTGCAGTGCGCCGTCGCCCGCGGGCTGGATGTGTTGCGCAATGAGCTGAAATTCCCCTCGATTGGTATACAGGCTCACTCTGGCCCTGATTTGAACGCGATCGCCTCTGCTGGGCTTAAAGCGGAGTTTGGCATTAGCTGAGCGAAACATTGCGCAGCGCACCTGTGATTCGCTGTCTTTAAGGGTGAAATACCAGTGTCCTGAGCTCGCCGCGGTGAAATCGCTGATCTCACCTTCAACATCGACCCGGGCAAAGTGACCCTCCAGCAGGCTTTTCGCGCGTTGGGTGAGCTCGCTGACGCTGATAGTCGTCGATTTTTCGTTGATATCGATCAAAGTTCTTATGCTCGACCTTATTTACCGAGTTTGGCTGCAAACGTTATACTACCCTGTTTACCAGACACCGGACCTTAATCTCCGGTTCCTATCGAGGATTTTATGCTGCGAATCGCCCAGGAAGCACTGACATTTGATGATGTACTCCTGCAGCCGGGTTACTCAGAGGTAACGGCGAAGGATGTGTCTCTTGCGACCCATCTGACCCGCAACATTGCCATGAATATTCCCCTGTTGTCAGCCGCCATGGATACCGTAACCGAAGCGCGCTTAGCCATTGCCCTGGCTCAGGACGGTGGGGTGGGTATCATCCACAAAAATATGACCGTCGCTGAGCAGGCCGACGAAGTCAGACGCGTCAAGAAATATGAGAGTGGGGTGGTTAAAGATCCCATTACCATTCAGGAAAGCGCGACCATTAACGAACTTTACGAGCTCACTCGTGCCTACGGTATTTCAGGCGTGCCTGTACTTCGTGGGAGTGATCTTGTGGGTATCGTCACCCGCAGGGACGTGCGCTTTGAGATTGATCTAACCAAGCCCATCTCCGCCATCATGACGCCGCGCGAGCGTTTGGTGACGGTTCGTGAGGGCGCACCCTCCGATGAAGTTCAACAACTTTTACATCAACACCGTATTGAGAAAATACTAGTCGTGAACGATGACTTTGATCTTTGCGGCATGATAACGGTTAAAGATTTTGATAAGGCCGAGAGCTTTCCATTGGCTTGTAAGGATAACTTGGGTCGCTTGCGCGTAGGCGCGTCGGTGGGCACAAGCCCCGATACTGACGAACGCATTGAAGCCTTGGTAACTGCTGGGGTTGATGTGCTGGTGGTCGATACAGCCCATGGTCACTCCAAAAATGTGATCGAGCGGGTCCAATGGATTAAAAACCAGTATCGAGGCGTTGATGTTATCGGGGGCAACATTGCTACCGGTGAGGCGGCTCTAGCGCTTTACGAGGCGGGTGCAGACGGTGTGAAAGTGGGTATTGGCCCAGGCTCGATTTGCACCACTCGAATTGTTACCGGCACGGGGGTTCCGCAGATCACGGCAATCTCGAACGTTGCCGAGGCATTGGGCGATCGTGACATTCCCATTATTGCGGATGGCGGTATTCGTTTCTCAGGTGATATTGCTAAAGCTATCGTGGCGGGCGCGCACGCGGTCATGATGGGGTCAATGTTTGCCGGTACCGAAGAAGCGCCGGGTGAGGTAGAGCTTTATCAGGGTCGAACCTACAAGGCCTACCGTGGCATGGGCTCGATTGGGGCCATGGCGCAAAAACAAGGGTCTTCTGATCGTTATTTCCAAGACTCCAGTGTGGGTGCTGAGAAGCTCGTACCAGAGGGCATCGAGGGTCGCGTGCCATACAAAGGCCCTGTTTCCGCGATTATTCAGCAGCTAATGGGGGGCGTTCGCTCGGCCATGGGTTATGCGGGCTGTGCCACTATCCCCGATATGCGCACCCGGCCTACCTTTGTCCGTGTGACGACAGCTGGTATGTCAGAGTCGCACGTTCATGACGTCTCCATTACCAAGGAAGCACCCAATTACCCCGTTCGTTAACCGGTTCTGACCTCGAGGCTTTTGTGACTGCAGATATTCATCAGCACCGTATTCTTATATTAGATTTTGGCTCCCAATACACTCAGCTGATCGCACGGCGTGTGCGGGAAGCTGGGGTGTACAGCGAGATTTATGCCTGGGATATAACTGAGGCCGATATCCGCGCCTTTAACCCCAGCGGTATTGTGCTGTCGGGTGGGCCCGAGTCGGTGACCGAGTCCGACTCTCCCAGAGCGCCTGAGGTGGTTTTTGAACTGGACGTGCCGGTGTTGGGAATCTGCTATGGCATGCAAACCATGGCCGTGCAAATGGGTGGGGAAGTTCAAGGCTCAGAAACGTCAGAGTTTGGTTACGCCCAGATACGTCGCAGCGCAGCCGGTGGGCTTCTTCAGGACATTAGCGATCATCAAGATGACAGTGGTCAAGCACTGCTCGATGTCTGGATGAGCCACGGTGATAAGGTCGTGATGTTACCCCCCAATTTCGAGTGTATTGCTGAAACCGACAGCTGCCCCATTGCGGGTATGGCTCATAACTCCAAGCCATGGTTCGGTATTCAGTTTCACCCTGAAGTGACCCACACGGCGCAAGGCGAGCGGATCTTTGAGCATTTTGTCTTGGAAATTTGTGGCTGTGAGGCGCTATGGACCCCCGCAAATATTGTCGAAGACGCGATACAGCGCGTGCGCACGCAGGTCGGTACCGATCGCGTACTGCTGGGGTTATCGGGTGGTGTGGATTCTTCCGTTGTGGCTGCAATGTTGCACCGTGCTATTGGTGATCAACTTACTTGTGTGTTTGTAGACAACGGCTTGTTACGCCTCGACGAGGGCGAACAGGTGATGGCTATGTTTGCGCAGAACATGGGGGTGCGTGTGATCCGCGCCAATGCCGAAGCGCGTTTTCTAGGAAAGCTGAAAGGGGTGAGTGATCCCGAGGCCAAGCGCAAAGCTATTGGTAATACTTTTATTGAAGTCTTTGATGAAGAGGCGACGAAAATCACCGATGTGAAATGGCTTGCGCAAGGCACCATTTACCCCGATGTGATCGAGTCGGCTGGATCAAAAACTGGCAAAGCTCACGTGATCAAGTCGCACCACAACGTGGGAGGCCTCCCTGACGACATGGCCCTTGAACTCGTCGAGCCCCTGCGCGAATTGTTTAAAGATGAGGTGCGTCGTATTGGGTTAGAGCTGGGCTTACCGAAAGACATGGTCTTTCGCCATCCGTTCCCCGGGCCTGGTTTGGGTGTGCGCATTCTGGGGGAGGTGAAAAAAGAATACGCCGATTTGCTGCGCCAAGCTGATGCCATTTTTATCGAAGAGTTGCACCGGTCGGGGTGGTACGACAAAACCAGTCAAGCCTTTGCGGTTTTTCTGCCTGTGAAATCTGTGGGAGTCGTGGGCGATGGTCGTCGCTATGAATACGTCATAGCAATTCGTGCAGTGCAAACCGTTGATTTCATGACCGCGCGATGGGCACATCTGCCCTATGAGTTACTTGAGGTTGTTTCCAATCGCATCATCAATGAGATCTCGGGTATTTCCAGGGTCACCTACGATATTTCAGGCAAGCCGCCAGCCACTATTGAGTGGGAGTAGTGTCCTACGCTACAGCCCCCATTCCTACGCTGTTTTAATGTTGTAAACTTGCTGTAAAGACTTTATAAAAAATTGAACTTTTTTTATAATGTTTGGTCTATTAGGCATCAATAAAATTTGGAAGTTATAATGAAACTACTGCTAATCTTAATCCTGCTTTTTTCACTGCCCTCTGTCGCATTAGATCACCACTCTCAAAAGAGTACTTATGATAAAAATATTATCGAAATCGAACCTGATGAGAATATGGAAATGTCAGGTAAAAATGTTGTTGTGATAAAGCTTGATGAAAATATGCAGATGCCTGGTGATGGTACTGGCGTATTCATACTTGATGAAAATATGCAGATGCCTGATGGAAGCACTATAGAATTCAAACCTGATGGGAATATGGAAATCTTAGATAAAAATTAAAGTTGTAAACTTTACAACAGCAGAAATGCTAAACTGCTGATATTACAAGGATTTTAAGATAGCGAGACACACAGAAATAAACCATAAATGTTGTAAAGATGTTGCAAAGACAGATTTGCCCCTCGCAAACCATTGCTACATAAGGGCTTGTAAAACTGCGACTATTGAGTGGGAATAATGAGCAGTAATGTAAGTTTAAAATGTCACTGCGGCACAGTTGAACTTCAGTTAACGCTACCCAATGGGTTAGAAAAGCTTAGGCGATGTAACTGCTCAATTTGTAGCAGAAGGAATGCGGTAGTCGCCTCAGCTACCATCGACAATTTGAAAGTAGTGAAGGGTTCAGCTGAGTTAATGGAATACACCTTTAATACTCACACAGCTAAACACTATTTCTGTTCAATATGCGGTATTTACACTCATCATCAGAGGCGTTCAGTTCCATCAGAATATGGCTTCAACATTGCTTGTGTTGAAGGTATCAAAATTGAAGATTATTTGAACATCGAGTACTTAGATGGAAGAGACGCTCATCCAAAAGATATTCAATGAGAGTTGCAATTTTTGTAACGCAGCATCTGATAAAGTTTTAATATTCTAGAGTTTTTTCTAAAACTACTGTTGAGTGAAACTAAGCTAGTAACCCCCAATCGCTGTTCTTACGATTTTTACCCCCCGTAACCTGCTTCTAACTTTTTCGGTTTCCGATACTTTAGGGTTCCTTTGGCGTCAAATTTCCTCAAAGTCTCCGTGCCGACCTAAACCGCCGGTGAATCGAGCCGCGCCATCGAACCCTTCATTACTGACTGCAGCCAAGCCATTGGCCCATTCAATTTTCAGCGCTTCACGCACGGTTAGGCCATGGGTTTCGACGATTGAACGGCGGTCGGCCAGCATGGCTTGTTGAGGGAATTTGGCGATCTCATGCGCCATAGCTTCAGCGGCCTCAAGCGCCTCACCCTCGGGGACCACTCTTTCACACAGGCCAATGCTGTAGCATTCATCGGCAGGCACTTTGCGGCCCGTCATGGCGATTTCCAATGCTTTTCCCTGACCCACCAGGCGTGGCAAGCGAACGGCCCCTCCATCTTGAAGCGGGATGCCCCAGCGTCGACAAAAAACACCAAAGTAGGCAGCCTCCGACATCACCCTGATGTCACACCACATCGCCAGCTCCATGCCCCCTGCAACTGCCGGCCCCTCTACGGCTGCAATTACAGGCTTTGTTAACTCCATTCGCGTGGGTCCCAGGCTGCCGCGTGGTGCCGGTGCTGACCCGATTGGAAAATCAAATTCTCGGATGTTCGCGCGCTCATCTGCTGACATTGAGGCGGCGTACTTGAGATCCCATCCGGCGCAAAAACTGCCACCAGCCCCCCACAGCACCCCAACTCTGGCATCGCTTTTTTCAAAGGCCTCGAAAGCCTCAACTAGCGCATCAGCAGAATCAGGATCCATGGCATTTCTGGCTTCAGGTCGATCGTGAATGATCGTCCAAACATTCGAGTTTTGTTCGATCCTAACAGCCATTTTTTCTTCCTTTTAATGGGCATCTTTATTTGGCGAAGGGTGCGCAGACTCAAAGCAAAGTATCGAAATGTTATGTTTTTTTAAAGATGTTTTCCGCGGGTGATGCATGCTTTTAGCTTCAGGCTCAATTTTTATGTCTATATATCCATATAAAT